>Ga0154020_10000009_pt1 | contig 217729 bp, 287 predicted proteins | sample Klosneuvirus_201_FD_109709 | JGI IMG/M metagenome (GOLD analysis project Ga0154020, IMG submission 109709) | Active sludge microbial communities from wastewater, Klosterneuburg, Austria - Klosneuvirus_20160825_MG | ecosystem: Engineered > WWTP > Aerobic digester > Activated sludge | place... | reverse complement strand
TCCGTTGTAACACCAATCTAGTCCCATAGTAACAAGCGGCAAGTTGAATCTTACACCATAACCAGAATCACCAGTAAGGTTGTTTGCCTCTGTAGCATATGCTGTAAGAATTACGCCTACTCGCTGTGCATATCGTACATCATCCGTGGCAAGGTACACCAAACAAAGATCGGGTACCTTGTCCAGATCAACGATGTTAAATGTGGTTCGGCCAACCTGACCATCCGCTGCAGCCAAAACTCGCGTCCAACGAACCGCATTAGCAGCCCGTTGAGCTTTTAAATGTGTTATACGAGAGGCATCCATCCAAACTCGTGGGTGTGGTGGCAAAGAACCATCAAATGGCGGCACCACAACTGGCGGCGGAGTAACTACGGTATCTGTTGGTGGTGGGGTGACAATTACTGTATCCGGCGGCGGAGTCACAACCGGCGTATATGTTATAGATCCATATGTCGGTGTTGATGACGCGCGGACGCTGGCGTAAAACTTTAATCCATCAACTAATTTGCTCTTTGGTATAAACAAAGACCAACTTGTACCAGTAACGATACGAAGTTGTTCTGTTTCAAACAATCGAGGATTGCTGAAGGTTAACACATCGTAGGTGTTATAGTTGGTAAGCTTGGGCCACGATACGGTGATTTTTACCGAATCGACCATATCTACCGTTGTTATACGAACAGATGTAGGCTTTTGTGCAACCATTACAGATGGTACCAACCACAAACATAGTGCCAATGCTGCTTTTATAATTTTCATTACTGTATCTCCACTCGGGTTACGCCGAGGCATTTCATTAATTTGATCTATAATTGATAATAGCTGTAGTACTTGACACGCCTGCTGGAATTAAACTAGGATTGACACTATAACATAGTTGTGTTGGTGTAGATGATAACGTAATCCACGGTGAATCAGTTGTTGCTGACCACGGTTTTGTTGATACCACCGTTTTACATGTAGATGGTGGAATTTGTGCTGCTGGTGGAATGGTGTCCGTTTTTACTCCCGCAATTTCTACGCCGCCACGCATCATAGCAATGGCACGTGCTATATTTGGGGTTCCGCAGCCTGTGTATACATCTCGACCACCGGCCGGTTTACGTTCTGCACTTGCACAGAGTAGCGCTTGTGCTGAATCTACTTTGGCACGATTTCTTGCCATTGCTTTAAATTCTGGTGTACTAAATAATTGTAAGAATAGTCCGCATGTGGTTGGACTTGCCATAGAAGTGCCGGATTTAGCGGCATATCCACCACCGGGCATAGCGCCATTGACACCAACGCCTGCGGACCCAAAATCTGTTTCAGCACCATACTGTGAAAAGCCTGCTCTATTACCAGACCCATCCACGGCGGCCGATGCGACTGCGTCTGCAAATCCTGCAGGCGCAAAAAGTCCCGACGTTCCACTGTTGCCATTGGACCCACAAACTATGCCGCCAGCATTTCTAAATCCGGTGACCGCAACCCCAAGTGAATAAGGCAAGCCGCCGTGGCCGATACTGACATTTACTGCATCGTAGCCGACGCGGGTTGCGTCAAGAATCGCCCTAGTTGTCGATGAGGCATAGGCCAAGCATCCTCCGCCGCCACTATCAAATACACGATAATGTACAGCAGATGCATCTGGTGCCATGCCAACCGTAGCACCGACAATACTACTGGTGGTGTGTGTTCCGTGCCCATTACATCCACCGATGGTATCCGTAAAATTGGTCGAATCTACCGGATTAGTGCCGTTCGTGCCAACATTAAGTCCACGAAGAAATCGACCACTAAACTCTCTATGAAATTGGTCAATTCCAGTATCCGCGCCTGCGCCGACGGTGCCTTGTCCACGGGCACCCATTTGCCATGCTAAATCAGCGCCGTGAAAGGGAATTGACCAAACAGCAAAACTTTGAGGACTTGCTGCCTCATTATCAATAAGAGAATCGGGGGCAATTTCTACCAAACCATCCAATTCAATAAACGATATAAACCGCTTCCACGGACCAGTTACTGCAACGTGCTTTCCAACCACACCATATCGACTTGCGTCGGTACGTAGGAATAGTGAGTCGCGTGCAGCTAACCAAGGTGCATGAATCAAATACATCTTAATATCGGGTTTTTCCAATGTTCCACCGATATTCTTTATGACAACTTCTAGTGAATCTATATCCTTTACTTCTGCTGGTTGTACGATCCAATGAGATAAGCTTACCTGCGCTTGAGCAACAAGTGGCGCTGGAGTGATATACCCCAACGCCACCAATGATGCCCACGCGAGTAATTTTCGCGTGATATTCATATTAACCGCCTGGTCGGATTTCGACTATCAAAGTTGCACGGGCTGGTGCGGCCGCTGGGTCGCATGTTACTTCGCCACGTGCGTTTGTTGTTGCTGAGGTACGGCCTGACGCAGTAACACCTACAAATGACGCTGTATATACCACCGGACCCGGAACTGTACAAAGTCGTGGCGGTAGGGAAACGGTCTGTCCCAAGGTAACGCGAACGTTATTTAGAACGGTGGTGCCTGCGATGGAGTCACGAACCGTGATGAAGCAAGCAACGCTTGGTGCGTCGGTGTCACAAGTTGCACGAACAAGAATGGTGTCACCAGCAACAATCGCGGTGGCCATAGCTGGACGAGCAATTGCGGTCTTTGCGGCAGGCTTTACAACTGGAGCTGCTGACAAGGCCGGTGTACATCCGACCAGTGCCATAAATACAAAAAGATTCTTAAGAATACGAGACATGATAGTTGATACTCCGAGTATCAGAGGGTTTTTATGAAGTCTTTTTTACCAGACCAGTCTTAGCAACGACATAACCTAGTATGGTGGACAATGCCGTGTTTACTGCAATTGGGTCCCAGCTTAGAGGATTGTCTGGTAGAGCAAGGCCAAAATATACAGCGAACTTTAGGCCTACAAATGATAGACCAGCAACTACGGCTAGCTTAACAAATTCGGTCAACTTACCAGCGAATGCCTTTACCTTTTCAAGACCCTTTACAGCATATCCAGATGCTGCGCCTGCTAGCAATGTGACCCAATACAAGATCAATTCCGATCCGGTTGTTGGTGTAACTACTGCCAAAGTATCCTGCAACATATTGTTCTCCTGTGAAATTATACAGCAAACTACACGTATAAGTATCACACGAGGGGATCAGCCAACAACTTTCCAGTAATTGGGTCAATTAAAGTTACAAGATCTGCAGCATGTTCTATACTGAATATTGGTTTATATTTTGCATTTTCATATGACCAGCCGGTATTGTGCCTACCGTGTACCCATACACAAGAAACTGCAAGGTGTTCAGCACTAATCATGTCATCACGTATTGAATCACCAATAATACAAGTATCTGATTTGTCTAAGTGGTGATCATGCAACACTCGACCATATTCTACGTGTGACTTTTGTGCAACAATATAGATTTTGTCAGTAGAAAACCAGTTCGATAAGCCGTTCATTTCTATCTTTTTGGTTTGTACGGCAAAATCGCCCTTTGTGACAAGAAACAAATTATGACCGGCATCTTTGTATGCTGATAACATGACATCTACACCGGGGCATAGTGGATACTCCGCGTCAAATACTAGATCACCCAGTTCAAAACTTTGCCTCGCAGCTTCTTCATCCATAGAATTGCCCAACATCATATCAATGGTCATTGATGTAGCGGCAAATGATCGTGGAAATCTGGCACGGCTAAACCCATCTGGTGTAGACATAAAGTTAACGTCGATGTCTTCACGAACCTTTTTAATTAGGTCAACAGACAAGCCCGTGCGTTCGTGCTGATATTGTGCAAATGCTTCCTGTTGCTGCTTATAGAACTTACTACAATCCACCAGTGTATCGTCAAGATCGAATATCAAATTTAGCTTTTTCATGATAACCTTTAGTTGTATTATTGTGCCAATATATGCATTAATTGATCTTGTACTGTGTGTGCATATTCGGGATCGTTGTTTATGATGCCATCGAATTGTGCTGGTATGAAATGATCCAGAGCAGTTTCGCTAATGTGCTGGCGGGCAGATTCAGTCAACGAACTGTTTAAAATTCTATTGGGTGCATGTAATCTGATAACTTTGCCGCCCATATTTCTTATGAATTTTACTTCATTTGGAAATCTAACATCGGGGATCACAAACTTATCAATCCCCCATTGTTCATGTAACACCGTAAACCATTCACGGGCGGTCTCACACCATACATCGTCGCCATATACCATTCGACCACGTTCGGTTCCCTCAAGTTGAAGTTCGTTCCGAATATGTGGCGGCTTGGTCACAAATGTTTCTTCGTGTGTTGCCAGCCCCTTGCCCACAATCCACACCTTAAAGTGCCAAGCCAGGCTCCATTGTTTGAATCCCAATGGGGCAAGATACTGATGACTGATGTAATCTTTGCCGCTTCCGGCCTTGCCAGAAATACCAATAACCTGAATCATGATTAAAACCCTCTGAATCCGCTCGGATGAATTTTTGTATTTTGATTACCGTTGTATGGTAGTGCGCCCCACTTCCAATTATACATTTCATATGCATGTCGTTCACGTTCTGTGAACTGAGTAGACTCTGCATTTTTCTTTGTAGCCACCGATCCAAAATGATAGAGTCGTAATGATCTGGTGCGTGGGAAGCTGAACCCAAGCAATTCCAATTTCAAAAAGAAATCCCAATCACAGATATTTGGACTATCATAAAACGTATCAAACCCACCGCACGCCAGATAATACTTCTTCTTCATAACAAATGGAAAGATTCGGCCATCACCGGCGACCATCATTTGTTTTGTAGAATATTCATATTCTAACCAAGCTTTATAGTCGAATGAATCTACATCTTGCCCCAAATCATGAACCGGAAACTTGAACATGCCTGGTCCTGTGGGTTCTATCTGATCGACAGTAAGTGCAAACTTATCGCCCATTACCAACACATCTTTCATGAGACGAGTATCCCATTCCTTAGGCATTACATTGTCGTCATTGATAATAAAGACATATGGTGTAGTGGCTTGCATTACGCCGTAGTTGAGTGCCGTTTGCATGCCTTGATTTTCTTCTAGTTCAATAAAATCTACAGCATCTTCATATAAAGCAATCACTTCACGATTTTCTTCGACATAGCCATCTAGTATGACAGTGATTCCGTTCTTTGGATCAACTCGATTTTCGACTGCTGACTTAAGGCAGAGATCAAGATACTTGGGATTACGATACGACGGAATAATCAATGTAACATTTGACATTATATTAATTGTCCATCAACGTCTAGAATTTCAAATAGACTACGGAGATTTTCCACAATATCATCCATGTTCATATTGTGCAATACCATTAATTGAATTGCCACCGCGAATGACATCGACGTTACGACACCATCTTCTTCACAGGTAATAACGTTTTTCTCAAAATCGACAGAACAGCCTGGGTATTTTCTACCAAAGACTCCATCGAAAACTACTTTGTTTTTTTTCTGTATAGCTTCATCCTTTGCTAATTCTAGCAAAGGATTGGTTTCGTGATTCGTCACACCAACCTCCTATGGTTTAGATACGAGTAACAAACTTGCTGCTTGGTATGTGTATGTGCCGGAGCTGCCATATCTAGGTGGCCATTGTATGGTTACCTGTGCGTAACGATGCCCGTCGCTAGATCCCGAGGCCGGTCCAACTTCTATGACAGTCGCTATATCTTCTCTAGAGTATGGAAATCCGCCTGAAATTGGATATCTTGTAGGAAATAAATCCATGTTTATAACGCCGTCACCAATTTCTATAGGCAAATTATATGGGTCACAAAATTTCATGATGTTCTCCAATGCCCGTCTTTCAGAGCTTCTGGTTTCCAATAATCATACATGCCTTTATCCAGTTCATACTTCGACCAGATAAATCGTTCTCTCTTTGGCTGTTGTTGTGCCCATGACCACATATTAGACAATCCATGATGTAATGAAGTCTTATGCTCAAAGCCCAACAATTCAACAGACTTCTTCCACGTTGGATATGCGTACTTTACTTCGTGTCGTGGTGGAAGATGAATGATCGTGCCACCACCCATTACATCAGTCAGAATATTTGCCGCATCCTTAATGCTTGTTTCATGGATACCGCCGAGATTGATGATCTGTCTAGATGCCTTCTCGTCTGTGCCTGCAACCCAGAACGGTTCAAGCACATCGTTCATCTCGCTAAATGCTCTGAGCTGTTCACCATCACCAAATATGGTAAGTGGATCACCGTTCATATGCTTGTACATCCAAATGCCCAACACATTACGATACGAGTCCCACAGATTTTGATTACGACCGTATACGTTGTGTGGTCGGATGATACAGTAATCTAGTCCGTGTTGTTCACCGGCAATCTCAATATCCATTTCACAGGCCGCCTTGGCGACACCGTATGGATCAACTGGATTACGTGGTTGTGACTCGTCAAATGGTGGGATGCCTGTTCCATAGACCGCCATGCTTGATGTAAACACCAAACGGCCAACATCATACTTGATACACAAGTTGACGACATTGGCCGTATTGAGTAAGTTGTTGGTATAATTGAATTGTCGAATAAAAGGACTTAATGCTTCTGCAGCATACGCAGCAAAGTGATAGACGACATCAAATTTATGTGTGGCAAACAACTTATCTAGGCTTTCTGGATCACCAACATCGTGTTGATGAAATATTACCGATGGATGTATGTTCTCAACAAATCCACCGGATAGATCGTCTACGCCAACCACCGTTACATTTTGTTTGGTAGCTATCAAATATTCAGCTAATCTAGAACCCAATAGCCCTGCTGCGCCAGTCACTAGGACTGTATAATTTTTTTCCATCCTGCCTTCCTATTAAATGGGATTCTATAAAATTTACAACCGAGATGTTGTTCAATTTCTTGTTGTCTTCTTGCATCTCGTTCTTTCTTTGACTTCAAGTTATGCGATTTATCATCGTATTCAATCACAATATTAAGATTTGGCTCGTAGTAATCCACCCAGTAGCCTAACTCTTTGATAAAAAACTCGCCACCGTTTTCTGCATGTTGTCCATTCCAACTAAGTTCACGATTGATTTCATCAAACAACTCACACGCATCTTTACTATAATTTGGTGTGAATTGATTTTTCTTTATGGCGTTGTTTCTTCTAATTCTACGACCCTGCTCCGAGTTAGCATGCTGTTTTATTTTTAAGAGAGTCTGCTCGGAATGTGTCTTTCCATAAAATGGATTGCCCTCACCGGAATACAAATCGGAGAAAAATTGTTTCACTTCCGGTTTACATGGACGGCCTTTACTTGCTTGTGACATCCGTGAAATTGATTCTGATGTGTGTGTCTTGCCATAGAACGGATTATTCTCACCTAAAAAATATTGTTTTGCCCACAACTTCCATTCATTGGTTCTCTCTCGTCCTTTATTAGATAAACCATTGTGTGATTTAGCACAAAAACCGGAACAAAATCTTCGGTTCTTATTTATTGTCTTGTCTGGATATGCAAATTGGACCCTACACAATTCACATATTCCATATATTATTTCTGCTGGCTTTTGTCCCACGATGTTTCTCCACTAAACTATGACCAGTAACACCACTAATAAGTAGTATCATAAAATAGTAGAAATGGACTATCGATTGACAAACGCCTGCCCACATCCAATATCACTTGTTTCTGCTACAACTAACTGAAATTCGTCAATGACCCGTTGAATATCATGTCGGTGTGACCCGTGATAATAATCATCAAATACGATACATCGAGGATTTAGTTGTAAGGATTGTTCAACGTCATTTCGCACACCATCATACGAATGATCCCCGTCAATGAATACAAGATCAGCATTACTAATGGGCAACAACGACAATAATTCTCTACTGTTACCGTGGATGTAGTGAAATCGATTTGGAAATTGTGCAGTCAAGAAATCACACGATGCCCGAACTTCTTCTGGTGTACGAATATCCACCGAATACACCACGCAGTCATCACTCGACATAAGTAACGATAAAGCTGAACTGCCTCGATTGAACCCAATTTCAACAATGACTTTTGCATTTGACTGTCTCGCCGCATGCATAAGAAATTCTGCATGCGGCGGCCCTGTCTCACCTACAGTCGGGTGTGATGTTAATTGAGCGTACAATTCATCATAGTTCTGTTGTGTCATATGTCATCCATGAAGAATTTGCTTGCCCCTTGGCGCCTTGCCAAATTCGTCAACTTCATCTTGAAGAAGAATCTTTTGAAGTTCAATGACATCCTCTTCAAGCTTGGCATTCTTTGCTCGAAGAACCTTGATTTCAATTTCATTCTTCAAGAACCGAAAGACGCCAAAAAGAACCATAGCAAACAAAAATAGTTCAGCGAAAATAACCATGATTACTTCTCCTGCTTAGGCGTTGATATAGTACGGGTAAATACAATGTATGGAACCCCGCCAATGAGAAATGCCGCGAAGGCCAATGCCATTACGGTAAGAATGATCGGCCATGCACCAATAACGATAACACTAACAATTCCAAAAATGCCGATGGTGTGAATTGGTGCCTCTCTAAACTCAGCTGCCAAATCGGCTGCGCCGACTGCCCAGTTTTCTTTATCATTGACTACATGACCGCCAAACTTGAGTACCATCAATATTACAAACAACAAAACAACCCATACGCCAAATCCATTAAGTATATACATTATGAGTTGGGGTGAGTTATTAGCTCACCCCATTCCACGTTAATTATTGACGATTTCGGAGAGGAAGGAGATCAAGTGCCTGGCCACCGATGATACAAGTTGATGCGCCATTACATGCACCCTTCAATCCATCGGACCACGCCTTGGCGATTTCAAGGTCAAGCAACTTGGGATTTGACTGGTATGACTGACCACGAAGTTCGTTTGCCTTGGCGTCGGCCTCGGCCTTCATAAGAACACCACGGGCATTCTGACTGTCAATTACAAATTGCTGTTGTGCCTTCGCCAAAATCTGTGCCTGTTGTGCCGATGCAATTCGTGCATCTTCAATGGCCTTAGGCAAGGAAATTCGCTTCACGAACACGTTCTTCATAATCGCACGATTGCCAAGCTTTCGTTGAATGTGGGCCCGAAGGCTGTCCGACAATGTGGCACGCTGATCGGAGAAGATTTCCGTAACCGTCCACGATCCGAAGGCCGCACGAGTACCTTCCTGAATGCTGTTAAAGACTTCTACTTCAGCAGCATCTTCGGTACGCTTGGCAACGAATACATCATAGACCGAGGCACGATCAAATGCATATACTGCGCTGACTTCGACCGCAATGGTTAGTGGCTGTTCGCCGCCGCCCGTCTGGACTTCGAGGGTCAATGTGCCCGGATCTTCATCGCTCGTCTTCTCAGGGAAGTTTTGATCCGTTAGGGAGAAACAGGTCAGCGAGACACCGGGAGACGCCGTATTGGTCAATCCGGGCTCCAAGCCCTTATCGGTGACGTTGCCGTATTGTGTCTTTACACAATATTCGGTCTGATCGACCCGCTCACAGGCCGCGAGGGTCAAAAGAGCAATAAGAGGAACAAATCGTGTGAACTTCATTGTATAAAAACTCCGGTTAGATTTGGAAACGTCCTACAAGGAACGTGATAAATCTAACCGGATTGAGGTACAAAATCTAGATGTGTTAAGATGTATACATTTTACTTAGTACGATCCGATAGAATGAAGGTTATATCCAAACTGGTATAATCTTGTAGTCCCTTACCGTTTGCTGCACGACTATGTTTTGGATATTTCGAGTCATAGTGTACACGGGCGTCTTCTGTAAATATTGCTCGTTGGACACGTACTTTTATGCCGGTAGTGTCAATGGTATTGCCAGTCGGTGTTTCACAACATCTATCTATAAGATAATATATGATACGTTCTATGTCCTCGGGCGATTCGAACACTTTCCAGCCAGGGCCCCACGACTTTCGAATTTCAAAATACGTGGCCGCCACCTCACTTATATACGACTTTGCGTATGATTTTATCTCGGTCGGATCAATGCTTGTTATTATCATAGAGGCATCACAATTCCAAGGCCACACGACCCATACAATCCACCGTGTCTATATTGATCGCCAAATACACTCTCAAAGGCATCACGTTCATATTGTGTACCAATTAAATTTTGCATGCTGACATAGGATCGTTCTTCTGCAGCACTTTTATTACTCATACCCCATTCGTGATATAAGTGTACGGCATGAGGCCACTTCTTTTTTAGTAATTCAGCAATTTGTCGAGTGGGTTCTTCTTCGTGAGTGGCATCACTAAACGTTAGGATCGGGGCTACGTCGGTGTCTTTCAAGAATTGAATAGCATCAGTAGCATGATACTGTACAATCGTTTCTTGTTTACGATACTGTTGAAACGTGGGACATACATCCCAGTATTCTGGCGATAGATCAACGGTGTGAACTTGGCCGGCACCATTCATTTCTAATCCACGTGCAATAAAACTGGTGGATATGCCTCCCGCATACCCGAGTTCTACAACAATCTTTGGACGCAATAGCCGAGTAAAAATGTATAGTGCCTTAGCCTCGTTATAGTCCACACAGCCCGATCCGGCATATTCACCCATACCATGACGATTGTGCATCTTGATCGCTTGAGGTACCATCTCATTCCAAAATGGATCAAACTCTAGAGTATACTTTGTGGTGTCACCAAACAGATCAGCCAATTGTTGCTTGGCCGCCTGATCATTCGTGTATTTGTCCTTTGTATCGACCAACTTAATCATATTACATCCGTATGTAGAATGTTGGTAACGCCTGTTGACGAACGCTGAATTGTATATGGTATCGGTATGGCATTTGCTACAATATTGGCACTTCGTAGATGTTCCCCAAGAAGAATTTCATCACAAAACGGCACACCATACGAAAATAATCTTGGAATTTGATCAAATAGTTGAACATAGTGCAACATTAAGTGTTGTGGAGCCACAGCAAATTGATCATTCAATCCACCTTGATGTGGACAGTCGTTAGGTGTGGTGATTGTGTCCGTTGGCAATGTAGTTACATCTATGTCCATTTGAATCGCCCAATCAAACCGCATACGAATGACATAATCATAAGTTGTGTCGGTCCATGCAGCGTGATCTAGTAACAACTTGAATGACTCCCGAACAGAATATCTCTGGCTAAGGGAATTCTTCGGTTTAATCTGTGGATATTTGTTATCATTGAAATTGAACTCATTAAACTCAATCGGCCGTTCAATTTTAATTGCAACAGGATTATACAAGTTTAAGATAATTTCGTTGATGTTTTCTGGAATGGGATCAGATGCCACCACACCACCGGATGACACAGGTGACCGGCCACACAATCTATCATCTCGCCAGGTATGAATGAATACATCCGGCTGGTTAATGTCGAGAATGTGTTGTTTGATAAGTGGGAATGTCTTTTCTACAGAGCGTGGCTGTCCGCTAAGGATTAGTGCAGTTTTCATCTAATGATCTCACAATTAATAGGAACCTGTTTAAATGGTTGGTTATGATCGACAAAGTGATGGTAGAACAATTTGTGTGGATATAACGCTTTTGTAAAGTCGTTGCTTTCTAATGCTGAAGTATACTTTTCGTCCAGCTGATCGTATATGCTACACCAGTGATTTAACTGTTCGGATGTGCCGAGTGTGATGTAATCACTAATTTCGTTTTCTGCCCAAGACCCAGCAATAGGAATATAGGTAACCGAATTATTATGAAAACATTCTGCTGGCAACTGTTCCCGCAATGCTATGTCCGGCCTCGACCGAATGACCATATCGTAGGTGATGTTATGTTGTTCTGCATGGCGGAGTCGAAGGTTGTTACACTCACGCCACTTGTAATACATTGACATATTGCCTAGTGGTCGATCAATGTCTCGTAATCCTAATGCTTCTCTGGTACGATACCACTTGGCAGACTTTGTATCAAAGTGTTGATGAAAATATACATACTTGTCCATGATGGCAAGTGTAGGATGCCATATGTTAATTAAGTGATCTAAATTTAGTAATTCACTTTGTTCTATGCCTGAGTGGCCCGGGGCTCCTCTGCCATATGTTCTTGGTCCGAGTGTATCCCACACATGAAAAAATACATCAACATCGTGGTGTGCCAGGAGATTATCACGCCACGTTTCAAATGTCTGTGCGTAGGTTCTAGCATGACCACTCATGCACAGAGCAATTTTCATACTGTTGCGGCAAATGCCTTGTAGAGTGGCTGGCCCAACTCGTCCATTTGCTTGAAGAAAGCATCTGTTAGATCAATGTTAGTTTGATCAATCTGAGGAATATCATCAATGTACGAACTGGTCGGTGTGATGGTGGACCACCACGATGCAAATTCTTTATAGTCTTGATCGGTCATAGCATCCCACACACGTTGACCAATGGTTGGTACACAACCAGCAGCAATGGATCGCTTTAATCCATCAACCGTTCGCATGGAACCAGCAATTACATACTGTTCACCGGCGAAGGCCTTGTAACGTTGATGTACCAAATTTAGGTGCTTGGTTGCATCAATGCCCACTTCTTCCATTCTGCCTGGAATGATGCTTACATACGAAACCTGTGGATAGCTGAAACACCGTAGGGCCGTGGCCGCGTCTGAGGTACCAGTGACATTGATCTGTACCTTTTCTTCTAGGCTACGTGCACTTACAATGTCCAGAATATGCTTGTACGGTGGAATTTTCATAGCAATATGACACCGGCCGTCGCCGAGATCCTTAACGTAGTTGGTCCATGCCACCAACTCAGCTTCTGTTGCCGTGGAACTTGGCAATTGAACGTGTACCGTACCAGTTTCAAAATTGATATCATTCTTGCGTACGCTGCTTACAAATCGAGCCAACTTGTATGTAAGTGTTTCAAACTTGTCAAGATCATCACAGTTGACCTTTGCCAATGCACTTGGATTGGTGGTGATGCCGGCCATTGCTTCGTCTGGAACGTATGGTCCCAATCTATCCCATACGTTTTGGATTACATCTAGATCTGCTGTGTCAAAAAAGAATAGTGGAGTTTGCTTAACCGTTGTCATGTGACCTTCCAAATGTTTCTATGAGAGTTGATGTTTGTGACCAATCTAAATGTTGTCTGCCTTTGTCGTCGATGAATAAATCTGCGTGAGGCTTACCAATGTAAATTTCATCATATGGTACATTCCATTTTTCTAACCACTTGTAGAAATATCCAAATTGTGCAAGAATTTGTCCCTCGTTGCCGGCGTAGGTTTTCATGTGCCGTGCAGTTTGTAGAATAATGTAATGGCCTTGATCTTTTAATGCTTGGAGTGATTCTATAGCACCAGGCAACGGAACTACATCTTCATAAGATTCGTCGCCCGTTTTATTGGTACAGATAGTTCCATCAACGTCAAAACACAGTCGTAGTTGCTTCATACTCTGAACTTCGCTACATCGGCGGGAGTACCAAGCGGCACCACGCCATCAACCTTGTGGGCAAATACAGCACCGCCATTGGCAGCATGTAATGCTGGTACTTGTGTCATATAGAATTCTTCCTTCCCAGGCGTGCCTACTTTAAAACCATTAGCAATGATATACTCTGACAGATCCAAGAACAGTCTATTGGTCTTAAACCAGAATGTACCCACCAATGGAAGACCGCCCTGTTCTAATGCCTTAGGATCTTTTTCGACAATTTTCTTGACAACCGCACCATCTGTGTATATAAATGCCCACTTGGAACTGTCATCAATTGGATCAAAGTACGACACGACCATGCTATGATCAAAATCCAACGACTCAACAAATGTCTCTAGTATGTTGTTATCGTTATATTTGTTGTCGCTATCCAATACCAGCAGAGGTTCATCTTCATCTATTAATGTTGCACACATATATGCGGTTTCAAGATTGCCATTAGTCAACTTCTTAAACGTGATGATGTTGATATCATCGCCATAAATTGACTTTAACCTGTCACTAATGCCCTGTTCCTCATGCTCTTCACGAATAGCAAAATACAATCGGTTTGATGGTAGACCATCTGGATTTTCATTGTCATGATTTATGAACGGAATAGAACGAGTGGTCCATTCTAGAATGGTCTTTCCATTTACCTCAATCAATGGCTTTGGCATGTTGATGCCTTCATCAACAAACCGTTTACCATCACCGGCCATCAAGATTAATACGTTCATAGTTTCATTGCCTCGTTTAGTAAACGAACGCCAATGAGATACATGGCTTTTTGTCTAAGTGTTGAATCATAGTGTCGTGCGGCCATACCGATAAAGATACATCCTTCAATGATCTTAATGTGCTTCTTGTTAAAGGCACCACGTAAAAACATACTTTCAAACTCTTGTTGAGCCGCGGCTTTAATGCTGTTGCACGAGTAATACAATGTATATTGGTCTTCAACGGTGATCAATTCATATTCGTCGTTAATCAAGAATTCGTATCCACCATCGACCGAGTGATACAACTTTGCCACATCGTATCGAATGTCACCAAAGATGCCCTTTTTGCCAAATGATCCACGAGGATCAATAAACTTCATGATGCCATCTTCATACAGAATATTGCTAAAGCACATATCGCCATGAATCATAGAACTGTTATACTCCAACATGTCCGACATGATGTACTTGGACACTTCCGGCCAGATTTTGTGGAAGTTTGTTAGTACCACACCATTGAGTGTAACGGTGTCCCGTGTAAACAACGACGCTAAATCAGGACGAGCATCAGCAAGCGCCTTCATTTCACGTTCGGTCTTTGTAATGAGCATGTCAATGATGTATGCTGAATTGCCCGGTTGGGTATCAGTAAACATTTCAAATTGGCTGAGTGTCATAGCCAACTGAGTGTACAATTCAGTCCAGTCTGGAACTGTGCCGGCACGGCCCACGAGATATTCTCCCAGATTTTTGTATCCGTACCGTTCCATTAGAATCCAATTTGGATTGCCCATTTGCGATGCCACAAGTCGTGGAAAGAATATAGACTTGTTGATGTCACGTTGAACGATTCTATAATAGCCAATTTCATCTGCAAGTCGTTCGGTCGGACTAGATTTTTTGATTAGTCCGTTTGGTCGTAATTCAAATGTGTTATATGCACGTGCATTAATTTCCATTAGCCTACATCCTCCGATGGCTCCCATCCAGCATGTTCACAGAACTCTATAATTTCATCAATTGAGATCATATTCAAATTGTGTTCAATAGAGAATAGTTCTAGATCGGGAACGCGTGCCATAGAACCATCATTATTCATAATTTCACAGATAATTGCAACCGGCTTCATCTTCGCCATCAAGCACAGTTGTACCGACGCTTCGGTGTGTCCCTGACGTTCCTTAAGCAATCCACGACGAGGACGAAGTGGGAATAGGTGACCCGGATAGGCCAACTGTTCTGGCTTGGTGGTTTCGTCAAGCACCAATCCAATTGTAACCATACGATCTTCTACGCTTACACCCGTTGTGACGCCATCACGAGCATCAATACTCACCGTAAACGGCGTACTAAACTTGTCATTGTTGTTTGATGGACTCATCGGAATTTCAAGTCTATCAAGAATGGTCTTTGCTGTAGGAATGCACATGATGCCTCGAGCTTCTCGTGCAATAAATGCAAGTGTCTTGGCATCTACCTTCTCAGCAGCCATGACCAGATCGCCTTCATTTTCACGATCATAATTGTCAACGACAATAACGGGCTTGCCTGCCTTTAGGTCTTCAAGTATACCTGCAATCTTTTTCTGTAATAGCATCATGCAATCCTCTGAAAGATTCGATTGTGCCCGACGGCAAACCGATGAGTGAATTTGGAATTTGTTTCTAGTACATCCTCAACGGCCTTCGTAACATCTGGCAGTCCACGCCAATTCATGCGAATTAGTCCATCTGGAATCTGTAGATTATTACTACTATCGTCTACTACTAAGTATCCACCAACCCGGAGCATATCGCCATATTTCTCTAGGTCGGAAACGACTACATCATAGTCATGACAGCCATCCACATATACAAAATCATACGGGCCTTCTTGTGTGGATATGTCAATAATTGCTTGGTCATTACTGTATCCTTCAATGATATTGAGATCGGATGCATCAAGCTTAAATTGACCATAGATGTGTTGTATACATTCTTCGTAATTAATATCTGGGTGTGTTGCATACTTGTCACCAGACTTACTCAATGGAGTGACGCCGTATACTGTACCGTTCTTCCGGTGAATTCCATTTAACATGGAAATCAAGCTAATCGTTTGACCCTTGAATACACCAATCTCCAAGAACTTGAAGTTTTGTGGTGCCTGCTGAATTAGAATATTCCACATCCAGTGAAATGCTCGATTGCCATAGCCCCAGTTATTTTGAACAACCCAATCACGATGTTCTTTTAAATGTGGCGTTGCGTTGACAAGCGTCTTGAAGTTCTTCCAGATTAATGTATGCACATCAGGTGTATCTTCGTACATCTCAGATACGTTGTCTACGGTCATGTACGCTGTTAATTCCGGCGAAACCGCCGTAAAATTCGTTGCTTCAATCCATTGATCCACGCCCCATTCCTTAGCCTTATCTGATCGAGCCATGACGGTTGGGAAGGTTGTGTTAATGCCAAGTAGTCGAAATTCATCTGCCTGGGAAAATATCCTTTGGTTATGCTGGAACCCCTCGTCGCTGAGGCCTGGGAATGAGTCCGCATGCGGCAAGGCCTGGAACAGGTTGTGTCCGCTGGACACGTGCAATCCGCTGGCAGCAATCCTTTGTCTGAGATCTGCATCTTCTAATCCCCATCCGTCATATAGTGGGTTAAATCCGTTAATTTTCCAAATTGCTTCTTTGCTAAACACCGTCACAGCGCCAAAGAAATCATCATCTACCTTATCTTTAAAGTGACGATAGCCAGATGGAATATCTTCTTCTGGTCGGGGCGACCCGTCCATCAAAATAAATTCTACACGGCCAGCTGGTCGGTGTACATCGGTTCCATCCTGCCAATATGATGTACCTTCCGTTGGTAGGTAATCTACGTCATGCAAAGCAATCACATCGCCCTTGGCAATACGAACGCCTTCGTTCAATAGATTGCCACGGCGGAACCGAAGATTGTCGGCCTGTTCAACAATGATGATTTCGTGTGGTGTATCTCTAAAGAATTGTCGCATATGCGGTACAAACTTTTTGAGATGTTCTTCACGATTACGATAACATACAACGATGGATATCATAGAGACCGAATGATGAGGATGACAAAGGGAATTACAAATAATAGGGCGAACCACGGACTGATGTGATCGGGGAGATCTTCTAGTTCTGGTGGCTTAGGCTTGGGTGGTATATCAGGCATATAACGACTCCACTAAGGAAAGTATTTTTGGAACTCGATCATACTGATGTACAATGTGGTATTCTTCACCACTAGGATTTATGACATGACCATCTGGTAATACGATTGGTCGTTGGTCAGACAATTCCAAATGAGATTTTTGTGGATCTAGAACCGTACCACATTGGCATGCCCAATCATCAATGTGCATAGTGTTCATAAATTGAGTAGCCATGGTTTGATTGGTTAATATGTTATATGCAGATTGATCTGATGGGATGTATCTACCAGTAGTCATGTGATACAACGTTAAGAACAACCCCATCATACGAAATGATTGTCCAGCCACCACTCCAACGTTGTATATGGTCCATTCTTTTGCAACATTCCATACTAAAGGCCCAAATCCGTTAATCATGTTATCAGCGCCCCACGGTTCATCTTTATATTTGATGCCCTCTGATGATGCTACCAGTGGCGACTTACATAATATATCACGATGTTTATCTAACCAATCTGACGGATTTTTTTGAAACCACACATCCCGAACATCGGTAGTTATAATACGATCATATTCTTGATATTTGTCATCAGTGGATAAGAATTGCCACATATGAAAGAATCGCAACTGATGTGCCTGGGTATCTCGCCCCTTATCATTATGTGTAATCGGACCACCAAAGGAATTGTGCTCAATTTGATATACATCGACGCCTAGCTTACTGGCATGTTCAACTACATCCGGTGCAACGCGATACGTCAACAATACAATATCACCCGTAAAGCCACTTTGGCGTGCTGAAGTGGCCCATACCTTTATCTTGGACCAATCATATAGATCAGCTGCACCAATTAACAAATCTTTCATACGACATCCCAATCAGTGCCAGGACTTGCCCAGCGTGGTTCGCAGTGTGTGGAATAGCCGGGGATGGGTGTAATCAATGATCGACCAAGTTCACGTAGTTTCAAAAAACAAGAGAAATCGTTTGGATGTGATCCTTGTGTAAATTCACGCCAAGTGGCCTCATCTTCACGTAGTTGAGCAACCGTAGTAGCAAACGTCATCGTGGTACTATTGGTAAGCTTCCAGTGTACATCTTTGGTACGAAATACCTTGGTTACTTCGCCTGCATCTTCATCAATGAACGGATTGCCACCTTGGGATGCTGGTATGTACTTGTCATTATGATCGTACAGACTAACGTAATCTGCAATTTGTAATCCCTGTGTTAATATTGACCGTGCACCTTCCAGATGTAGATAATCATCTTCCACAAAGTACACATATTCTTCCGGTCGAAACTTATTTAGTGCAAAGTCAAAAACATGTCGCCAACTGGCTGCTGAACTACCAGCCGTGTAGAATTCAAAGTGTCCAAATCCGGCTCCAATTTGATCTCCGTATTCTGCCCACCAATGATTGTTCTCATCGATCATTGCCTGTCTAGTTTCCGGCAACAAATTAGTTTCGTCTACAAAGACATGTACCCAATTTGGATGAAATTGAGACAACATGTTTTTAAAGCAGTGCAGTTTTGTTGCATTAGGAAACTTGGGCTTGTTGTATCCGTTGTCACTCAACCGATATATGACATTGATCATAGTTCTTCACGACCCCGTTCATCGATTTGATATTCAACCTTCATGATGTTGCCCATCTTTCTGAGATCATACGTTCTATACGAATCTGTTTTACTCACCGGACCTTGACTTAGTACGCGTGTATAGAAGTCTTGTGGACTCTTATACAGATCTGACTTAGCTACGACTTCAACCATCAATGTTCTGCGATCAATTGCCTTCATGGACAGTCCGTGTAACTTCATTGCCCAATCTGGATTCATCACATAGACCGTTCGCTGTTCGCCGTCATACATGAACTGAATTACATCGCCCACCGAGATTTGCTTTGGAGTAATCTTTGTTGCATTTGACATATACGATCTGTGACTTGCCAAGTGTTGGGCACTTTCAGATTCGAGCTTAGCACTTTGAAGTGGAAGCTTAGTTTTCTTCATTTGCAACAATCTTCTTTAGTGTAGGTAAGACGGTAGGTTGTGCGGGCTTGCCGCCAAGCTTCTTTAAGGTAGGCAGATTGACAGGTACTTCCATGACGAATGCCGGTACATACTTGGCCAATAGATCAGCTGTCTGCTTCTTAATGGCCTCGTACGAGAACTGTTCAAGATTCTTCTTGGCCAGCCTCTTGGCTGGTAGCAAGAATTGATCATATCGCTTAAACACATGCATCAATGCTGACGCGGCATTGTTGGGGTCCACGTTAAACCATGCCGACTGTGGAATGATGACGTTCTCCCAGACAGCACCCGGCTCTACAGGCCGTAATTCGCCAGGAACCAATATGGCTTCATCAACATTTAAGAAGTCTAGATGGCCTGACCAATTAGATGCAATTACTGGCTTTTGACTTATGGTAGCCTCTAGAAGTGGACGGCCGAAGCCCTCACCCTTCGTAAAGCTAACGTGTGCCTTAACCTTTGGGTGATTGTACAATTGATTCATTTCTGAATCAGACAGTTCGCCGTGAAGCAAGTATACGTTTGGACAGTTCGGACCCACACTACCACGAATTTGTTGAATCTTGTTCAAACAATCTTCTCGGTCGAGGATGCTGAATCCGGCGCCTGAGGTCTTTAGTATAAGAGCCGGTCGATTCACGGAGGAAGTCGTCTTGAATGTCTCACAGAAGATTTTAATTAATAGACCAACATTCTTTCGATCCTCGCCCATGTTACCACGGAGCCAATGACCAACAAACAGATAAGCAAACTTTTCCTTTACATTGCTCATCACAGATCGTACCGGATCAGAAATTTCTTCTACGGTAATCTTCTTGATAATGTCTGGATGTATACAATTGTGTAAAATGTCAATTGGTACGTTTAACTTTGTTGTCGCAGTGACTCGACCCGATTGATCCTTTTCTTCTATGGTGGTGTTCATCAACACTTCCTTCGAGTGTTGTGAGATCGTCCAAATGGCATTCATTCGGTTACAACCTTGAATCCACGGTAACGATACTAGTGTGGTTTCAATACCAGCCGTAATGCCAATATTGTACTTACCGATTGGTTGAAATTCATTTGGTACAGAAATCTGAATAAACAATTCCGGCTGACGGGGCAGCTGAACTGGTGGTTGTGCAATTCGCTTGATGAGCTCTATATCCTTGACCGGATCTAGTGCATTCATTGGCGTGGCACCCCACGGCAAACTAACAAGCTTTACATCATATAGATCCAACTCAATAATATGACGTGCGATATCTCGGGCCATGTCACCATAGCCAGAACGTGTTTCTAGTGGGCTTTGAATTATACACATCGGTTTATTCATTATCAAATGTCCCCATCTATAGTATCTCTAATAGAAATTGTAGTAGCTGTAATCTTGTTCTCTGCCTTATCATTGTCATTTCTGGTAAACACCATAATCATCGTTGGTTCGCCAGGTAACGCTTCTGTAACACGAATCAGTCGATCTGTGTAACCTGCGTCGGTGAGTTTGGCGTCCAATAGATGAACTAGGATTTCTTTCAGTTCATCTGTCAATGGCTGATTGATGTGTATCTTCAAAAAGCTATCCAATACAGGTTGAAGCTCTTCCATCACGGGAGTTAGTTTGTCTGTCATATTATGCCTTGTAAATGCCAAATGACTTTCTTGGCGTCCATGTGGTAAAGACATTATCAAATGCCTTTAATAGTCGTTGGCCCATCTCTTCGGCCGTCATGCCCACGGAAGGCTTCATAGCCCATTCACGACCTAGCTTGCCTCGACGGGCTCGTTCCTCTGGTCCAAGCTTGTATACTTCGTGTAGTGCATCAGCTGCGTCACGCCAATCACAACGATCATCGAAGATGTATGGGGTTGGAGGTGACCCGATCAAGGCACGGTTGTTTGGAAATACAGGAACTACCCACTCACCATGTTCACGATATGTGCCATCGGCGTTGGTGCTCCATTCTGCATTGTAATGTACATCAGCGTCTAATGAGTTACCATCTTCGTCTACAAAACCCATCTGATCTTGAAGTCCGCCGGTGACATTAGCAACGATCATCTTCTCTGACATGATCGCTTCCAGTGTTCCTATACCAAAGCCTTCGTTCGACGCCAGATTGATGACCACATCACAGTTATGGTAAATCTTCACCATATCTTCTGTGGACACACGATCTGTGGAGAATATGGCCTTAACCTCTGGTGCAAGATCGCGGAGAACAGCAAAGAGGTCGGTACCATTGTCGTCCACAGGAGCCGTATGAAATAGCAATCTGCATGCATCACGTTCTTGTGGTGTAAGCTTTTCTAGGAATCGTTGATATGCCAAAATTACATCACCCGTCATCTTACGACGAATATTTCGGTTGTTGTATAGTACAACGAACTTAACCTTGTCAGCATCAGCACCAAACATTCTGGTACGTACTTCTGCTGCGGCCTTCAGTTCTTCTTCTGTGGTGAGACGCTTCCACAGATTTGAATCTACGCCGTGTGGGATATACGCAATTTTTAACTTGGATTCATCATGTTCACGCTTTGGTTGTGGCATATATCCTCAATACACTTTAATGGATTCAACATTTTCAACACCTACAACCTGCTTTACGATATTATGTGTTTGCTTAGAAATGCTAAAAATGGCATCACACGATCTATAGAAATCTCTGTTATATCGGGGGAATGGTACATCGTCCCAAACGTGCAAATATGTAATTGGAATTTCTCTACGAATTTCGTGTTCCATCTGATAGAGCCATCCCCAGAAGCGAGGATCGGTAAAGTGCATAATGGCATCGGGCTTTTCCGTCTTCAACAACCAACGAAGAATGCCCGGGTCACCATATCCGTTGTAGGGAAACACACGAAGGTACGTGTCTTCAACGCCCACTTCAGCACTCAACGATTCTGATACATCCACACCCTTACCTACCTCTGGATGGTTGATAGCAGCACCCAGTTGAACCCAGTTTAGTCGATGACATGTTTGAGAAACGATTTCCTTGGACATAACGCCAACGCCACTCGGCATGCGGAGATCGTCACTTAACAACAGTATCTTCTTACGTTGATCCTTGGGTAGCCAACCATCTCTGGGTGGCTTAGTTACAGCAGGAGTAACAATTTCTGATGTTGTCATAATTTATGATCCAACCGGCTTGTCGTTGATGGGATCTTTTGTACTGGTTGACCAATTATTATGAGTGGCGACGAATCCTCCGCCTGGTGTGGTTCGAAGTATTTTATCTACCTCTCTGTAATCTACTTTCAAATTTTCGCCATCTTTCAGAGGTACTGATAGAGTCTTGTTGACTAGTGGTGTATACTTTGAAAAGTTTAAATCTGTCAATTCGCCGAATAGTCCGTACTCACGAATTAATGCAATACACAATTTCCATACTTTCATATTATTTCTCCATAGATCCGCTGAATGTTCCGCCGGAGCCAGATACAGCGTGTAAAAACAAATTCTCTACAAATCGACCGATTTTCAATCCTTTTCGATTACAAAAATCTACGACTTGATCTTTGACATGACGCCGGATTTGAATCGTTCCGTATTCCGCGTCATTAGGTGGCTTGACCATGTACTATCTCCGTTAAGGTACTGACTATAAATAGTAGAAGATAGTAGAAAAACACAGAAGTCGGCAGTTACGCCGACTTCGTGGGTCTAGGGAGAGTGGACAGTTCTTCGAGGGAGACTGCCTTATAGTTGGTGAGTTCTACGCCAGCATTGTAGTATCGATCATTGTCGAATATCCACCCATAGTCTCGTTCTACTAGTTCTGGGTCGTGGGTGTTCGGTCTGACCAGATTATTGTGATGGTGTCCATACACATTATACTGTGCATCCCCGAGATGCCTTTGTGGTTCGTGACTCAGTACCACGGCCACACCATCTACCAAAATTCGTAGGGTGTGTGTTTTCCACGTTGAGGACGTACCTATGATGTGTGTAAAGTATTCACTATATAGGGCTCGATGCTTACCAGTTGGATCAGCACCTTTGTCGTGATTACCAAGAACAATGTAGTGTTGTCCGGTTGGTCGCCAATCATCTTTGAGAAGATTCTTGGTGTTGAACAGGAAGTCACCACAATGGAATACGATCTTACCAGATGCGTCAGCTTCCTTGAAGTGATTGAGCATTGTCATGTCCATTAGATACGTGTCTGGATACGTAAACGGACGACCACAATACTTGATGATATTGGCATGTCCATAGTGCGTGTCACTTATGAATCGTGCCTTATCGGCTGATATTTGTACTACATCGGTCATAAAATCCTCATTTTCGGTCTAAACATTTTCATGATTTCCACCTCGGTTAGGACGGCGGTTGGTGGGTGATCTACTTCCGTGGTAATGATACTAGGTGCATCGGGCAGCATAAATCGATGTGCAAGTTTTTGCCACGTTAATTGTAATCTGGTTGGGTCTATGCTCACATTCGTAGGATAGAAGTTATCGTATAGATGCTTGCGACGTAGGAGTTGTTCCTCGGTCAGCATTATATCATCTTCGACCCAGACCCACGGGAGGGGATCATCAAAATCAATAGCATCCGTCTTAAGCCCTGCTTCAAATTTCATTGGATTGCGAATGGCCATAAATTCTTGGGCAGAAATACGCTTGTTGAATCTGTATTCCAATTCATCTGCTGAATGTTGGTCTAGTGTGCCCGGCGGGCACCACATGGTCAACCAACGAACCTCGAAGTGTTCCACAGCCCACCGAATGAATTCAGCAGCTCTTGGTGCCGCAAATCCAGAAACACCATCCGTGCCATCGGTGGTCCGTTGCCAAATCAAAAGTGTATCGTCAACATCAAGATACAACACACGAGGTTTATTTGTAGTGATCAGCGGCATATTTTCCCTTCACCATTTCTGGAATTTTATCAATGACGATTATAGTCTTTGCTATATCGTTGGGGCCTATACAATTGGCTGTTGTTGGAATGTCATGTGCTAAATTTGGACTAAAGATATCATGCGTATCACTAATAACAGTGGATATATTCCAACTAGAGATATTTTCTATTCGTTGACAAAATCTTATTCTATCAATGGTATCTGCACTTGTATGTCCATTTATCTTACGAAATCTACGGCCTTCGTTGCCCGGTGTGTGGGTGTAGTATGCAACTCCCTGCTTGTGTACATCAGATACGTACAGTGCAAATCCCATCAATAATGTAGATGCACCAACTTGACGTTCCTTGACCGTAATGATTCGATCAAATTTACAAATCTCATATAGTAGAGTCTGTTGAAACTCATTTAGTTTGAAGGTGAGTGAGCCAGTTTGCATAGGCGAAACTCGTCGGGTATGTACTTCGATCCACTCCGCCACTTCATTATAGTCCAATATCATTTTCAGTACCCCTCACCCATAATGGCATTTTCGTAGCCCCTATCATATGCAGCTTCAGCGGCATTTTCACCAGTATTCGGTATGACCTGTACGGCGCGGTCATCCCACAATTCAAACATACTGTAATCTTTTACATTAGTTACTATGAGCTTTTGTCCAATGTGTTCTTCACACCAATTTTCAATAGCTTCACGAATTTTGGCTAATTCGCCTGGATGTTCCTCGGATACACGGGCAGTAAAAATTCGAATTTCGTCGCCTTGTGCGAGCCATTGCTTAACACGTTCGACCATCGCTGGAACTGGTGGTCCGATATATGTCCATCCGTGCGTTCGTAGATCACCATGATGATATTCTGCTAGGGTGCCGTCCAAGTCTACTCCTCGCCATCCACTCATTTTTGATCCTCGTTAAACATGCTGTCAAATTGTTCTTGAATATTTTTGATTACTGGATCATTTTGATTTAGCAAATCCGAATTCCATAACTGCTTTCGAATGGCATCGTGTCTTTTAGCATCAGCAACAGTCACACCACGTTTTAACTGAATGTACTTGTCTCGATACAATTCAGCATATTTGCGGGCTTCATCACGTTCCACAATGAGTTTCTTTATCCTTACTTCCATATCATCAACATGTTTTTCTAGATCAGAAATGGTAGTAGATGGACCATTAAGTGGACCAAATGCTTGTCCATGACTTATACTGATTTGGCCCGGACCAATTGATCCACTTCCAATCGTATATGCTGATTGTGTTGGTATGGACATCCCGCCCTGTAACATAGCATTGGGAATTATACCGGAGTTAGTCGGTGGTAGCGGCGCAGCACCACTTGGGCCGGAAGTTGGTGGCGGTATTTTTAACGCGCGCTGCATATTTTGGGTTCTTTGATGTAAATCTTTATACGATTCCATGATCTGATTTTTTAGATCGGTAACCGCTTGAGAATCTAACGATTCTTCATCACTCTTACGCAACAGCGCATCCTTCCATTTTTTAAGAATCATAGTCGTTATACCAGTGATTTTTTATTGGACTTGTAAAATGAAAATGCACACATCTTCGGATCATTTTTTGCAATACAATATTTACATGCCGACTCAGATGGCGTAGGTCGAATAGTATCCAACTTTGGAACACCATTCTCGTCAAACAATTCGAGGAACTTAGAGAATCGCTCATTGGCACGCTTCATGCTGGTCGAACCATGCGACGGCTCAAACCCAACCATATGCTTTACGGCATAGTCAGAATTTTCGTTAACCTTACGCTTGAGAATAATGAACTTGACATTGATGTTGTCAGGCGACACACCCAATACTTCGCTGTAGTATTTCTTGTATAGTAGAAGCTGGTCGAGTTTCTTGTGATCTTTCTTCTGTGAGAACCAGCCGTAACGTGACGTTTTGAAGTCATAGATGTAATATGTTTTTGCCGCCTTATGATACAACACTACGTCAATAAAGCCGCGAAACCGTACACCAGGCGATGCCTCCAACTCCAGCGGAACTTCGATACCAACCAACTCATAGTTTTTTGGAAAGAAATCTTTCTTGTGCTGAAGTACGTGATCGATGATATTACATCCATCAGCGTAATACTCAGCGACTTCTTCCTTTGTGGTAAGCTTTCGATCTTCCAAGAACAATTCTTTCTTGACATGAAGCATCAATCGTTCTTTGAGATATCCCTTCACATCAAATATTTTCGCCTTCTCTGGATTTGGTCCGTACAATAATGTCAGCCAATGTTGAATCGTATCATGCATGGCAGTTCCGAATACCAGTTCGATACCAGACTCAGACTTTACGCCGTCAACATAACGAATCTTCCATTGCTCAGGACAAGTAGCCCATAATGTATATTGACTATAACTTACAGATCGAACCTTTGGAATATCTAAAACTGCTTCATCAGTCATTGGACTCTCGACAAATAGGTGTTGTACAAATGTAACACCCCACAACCGAAAAGTCAAGGTGTGGGGTGTTTATCATCTAGTTTATCTGTTTTTTTACTCGGTGATCCAAATGTTCGTTCCCAATTCAATTCGTATTGGTTTGGATCGACGGCGATGGGTCTCGGCGTGTCGCCTTTGCCTGATTGTTGCTTAATCGGTTTTTTTGGCATTGCTTATCGCCCAAAATGGTAACTTGCCCGTCCAAAATGGGCAGGGGTTAGTTTTAGAATATCCGTAGTTCTTCATGAGTTCTCGTGATTTCAATCCATACCAACGTTCATTCAAATATGGCAATTCACGATGGCATTTACCACAAGTTACTTCGGCACGCATCTTACTTGGATTTGATGATAGTATAGAATCCAATGGTGTATTACAACGTTTTAGATCTTTATTGCCACAATAGATGCATACGAATACGTCATCATTAGTTTTACGAATCAACGATTCTGGCAGATTGTCTAAACCTTCCCACATAAGACACTCCTTACAGTTTTGCCTTCTTGAGTTTCTTCTCGTCTACACCAAAGCCAGTACAGATCTCTCGTAGTTCAGCGCGGCCCTCGTCAGTCTTTAGAAAGATCGAAATATATACTGTTGCTTCATCGTGTGAAATTTCGTATTTCTTGGAAACCAACTGAATCAGCCATGGCTCATACGAGGCATCCTTTTTACCCTTGACCCACTTGTTGAAATACTTGCCCTTCGGGATGAGCTGGCTATAGAACAAATACAATGATCGTGGAGATAGTTCATCCCAATATCGATTTGCTATATTGACAATAGGCAAGAAATCCCAGTTCATACTAATGCCCATGCTAATCACATAGGCATTGAATGTTTTCTTGTCGTGGTCGGTTAGTGTATCATAATAATCAAGTCGCTGATTATTGTATATGGCGTTGATATGATCGAACGGCGTTTTTTGAGACACAGATCCTCTATTTGGTTAGCTCATCAAGTCTATTTTGTGCTCGATTCTTCAGATCAGAAATGAATGACTTCAATTCTTTAAACTGAGATGGTAATGCTGACTTCGCTTCGGCTTCTATATCCTCGTATGTCTGCTTAAAGATATCAGGCTTACACGGATATAATTCACCTTGGACGCCGCAGATGATGAAGTCACCGATCTCAGCTTGCATCACACCTTCAAGAGTCTTAATGCTAAGCGTACCATTCCAATTTACAATAAGATGACTAAGATCAAAGTTTCTAGGCATACTTACTACGTCATTAATATTGCTGCCTGTCCATTGAACTGCTTCAATAACTACAGGCTTCTTTCTATAGAACGGCATTTAGACCTCTGCTGGGAGATACTCTGGCTCAGGTGGACGAACCGATTCAGCAACACGAGCAGACAACGTTTTGTAAGCGGCCTGACAGTGCTTGTGATAGACTAGGATCAATGGCTTGTCTTCGTTGCTAGCCAATCCCTGGCGAGCAAATGGAATCAAGGCATGTTCTAGTTCTTCGATTCGACGGAACAATACATTAATAGACTTGATTACAGGTTCAGCGCCCTCGGGCATGCCCTTACGCATGTAATCCTTAATGTTTTCAACTTCAAGACTTAAATTTGACATCACGTTCTCCAAAATTAGTCAGTCAACAGGGTTAATCCACCCTTTGACAAACTTGGTGTGGTTGTAACCGATCCTGCGGGTATTGCTGCGGTGGTGCCCTGCTTCTCCGTCTTCAAGAACGGCGGTACTACTTGGTCAGGCACGCGACCACATGAATTACATGTAAACGTTGGCACTGGCACAATACCAGCCTTACCAGACGGTGATACTAGTGCAGATACTTCTCGCAAAAATACCGAATGTACAAATGTGTAATTACCACATTCACATACAACCGGAGTGGTTGCTGAGATATCCAGTTGTACCGGACTTGCACCCGTTATATTGCCCATGCCAGTTTCAATGCTCATTTTTGTCTCCTAGTAGGTTTCTACTATAAGTAGTACCTTGTTGTTGAATTAACTCATCTATTGCAGACCACAGGGCGGGCCATTCGGTTCGATGCCGTTGCATTGTCTTAGCATGAAATGCAGGCATCGAACCGGGGTTAGTAACCGCATGAATGATCTTATTTATCGGACTTGCCAATTTTGTATCCGACATAGCCGGCAAATCCTATGATTAGTAATGTAAACATGTGTTATCCTATGGTTTGAAGTATGTTGATGATTGTGCTCATCATGTTGATTTCTTTATTCACTACCTGACCATCATATTTCTGACCTTCAGCAATATGCAAGATGACTTGACTCACATGACTCTTGCCATACTGATCGACCTTCTCGTATAGAAGCGTATACATGTCCGAAAAGTCTCGAATGCCAGCATCGGCAACCAATTGACGAATATCTTGGAATCGTTTCTTTGCATCGCCCTTCTGACCGAGCAACTCAACCACCTTCAACTTGATGTCGCTCGACACGACTTCTTCAGCATCAATGGTCAGTTGACCGTTCATCGTGTTCAATTGGGCTTCATTAATGATTTTTCGAATATCGGGATAATGGGCATCCACCAACAACTTCACATCGGTTGGTTGATAACTCACATCTTCCTTTTTCAAAAGACCAGCAACGTGCTTGGCAACATCGATTTTAGTCGGTGGTACAACATGAAACTGTTGTGTACGACTGACAATCGGATCAATGATTCGTTCCACGAAGTTACATGTTAGGATAAACCGCGTGGTCCGTGAGAACGTCTCCATGATGTTACGGAGAGCAGCCTGGCCGTTGATCGTGATGTAATCTGCCTCGTCCAAGATAATGATCTTCATTGGCTTGAAGCCGATGGTAGATGCGAATGACTTGATCTTAGTACGGACGGTTTCGACGTTGTTATCATCTGATGCATTGATGTATAGGTAATCACACTCAATGTTTTTGACGATGATCTTAGCAACAGTCGTCTTGCCCGTGCCCGGTGGACCACTCAACAATAGATGTGGAATGTCGCCATCTGCAATCATACGACCAACCTTGGCCTTCAAAGCATCGTTGCCAATGTAATCGTCAAGTGTGGTTGGTCTGTATTGTTCAACCCACAAACTATGATTCATTTGATTTCATCCAATTTATAGTAATTTGACCGCCACCCGGCAACACCCTCTACACTTCCCGACGATCTGCCTAATGGCTTGTGCCTAACAGGATATGCATTTGGGTTTGGTATCGCCGGCAAGTTTTGTGGTTCTTCCTTTGCACTTCGACGGCCAAATGCTCTATTGAATAACATTCGTTTGTTTTTTCGTATTGATGACATTATCGGCCAACCTCACCAAGATATTTGGTTTTTGTTTCGTCCCATGTTTGGAACATTACATCATTATAGAACAACACTTCGGGCTTTAGTCTATCTTCGGCATGTAACTTCTCGTATCGTGAAATGGCTTTCTTTGTCCACCACTCCATAACGGCGTCCATCGACGTTGATCGCTTGATTGGTATCAATTCAGCATCGGTGATTTCCTTACGGAGAAACTCTTTGGTGTTTTCGTACAACGAAGCAAAGTAGACACCACGATTGAAACCGTGTACATACTGTGATGGCTTGACGCCCACTTCTTTGAAAATCACGTTAATGATTTTCTGTTTAACGCCAGTGGACGGACCACCAACAGCGTTCCACAACAACTTATCATATTGTTCTGGATATTTGGTTTTGATGATCTCGTGCCATGGCATGTAGTATTCATCCGTGGGCTTCAATGGAATCTTACCAGTGGTTTCACCCAATGACTTCCACCACGGAATGCTGTTATACATTGATCCGTCGCCATACAACGAAGTGGTAGTAATGCCCACCAATGTCTCGCCGTATTCACGCTTCCAAATGTCTCGAATGGTAGGCGTCACAAGTAAGGCAGCGATAAGCTTACCACCAAGGAAGTTGTAACCGAATGGCTGAGTTGCGACAATGGTTGTGCCAATGGCAGTGTGATTCAACATGCCCGCCAACTTGTCGGTTTCATTCCAACCAATATATCGGTCACGGCATCCAATGTTAATGACATCAGAGCCCAGTGACGTAATACCAAGCACCTTGTCCGTTACTTCATCTTCAACGAGAAATCTGAGGAATCGGCCCGGATTTTGGTCGAAGTTAAACGTACTCATCAATACACGATAAATGAGCCAATCCTCAATACCCTTCTTATCAGTCTTTTCGATAAAACGCAGCCTAGGACGAAGGGCCTTCAATTCGGCAATGGTTCCGTCACGATCCTGTATATTCGTGGGTCGCCAGATATTGGCCTTCAAGATGGATGCTTTGTTTGATGCCCACTTGTATTCGGTGGACAATTCATACCATTTCTGATATAGAGTTTGTTCACGAACATCCATCGCTTTTAGGCGATCTAGGTGTTCGATAAACCGAACCTTCTCGGCCTCTACATCAAATTGTGGTGTATCAAAAAACTGATCTAAACTCATTTAGTTCTCTCGCTTGACCACGGGAAGATAGTACACAACTTCGAAATCTTCAATTTCAAATGTGATACGTGCTAGTCCAGCGTTGGCCACTTCAAACTTACCGCTCGTGGCTTCACGATTCGCCATCAAAATTTCCTTCATGTATCGTGCATGGAAATCAATGGGATCACACTTCTGTAGCTGTGTGCCAGTGACGGAGAGTGTTACGCGATTGGTGTTGTTATTGTCGTATCCAACCACAATCTCAGCCTTCTTGCCATCAGACAAGACCGTGAACGTTTCTACATCTACCAATGCACCAGTTGACTTAATGAATCGGTCAACAAATGTCTTGTCCAAGGTGATAACGTTTTCAAACGTAGGCAACTGCTTCAAAGTAGCAACACCCGGAATGTTGGCCGGGTCTGCAAGAACGAATGCCACCTTTGTAGAATCATCCTTAATGGACAAAGACCGTGGCTTATTGTTGGTAAGATTGACGGACACAGCAATCTCATCGTCTAAGACACCCAACAAACTACGAAACGCCTTCGTCTCATAGATGGAATACTTGCCATCATCAAATTTAATGTTTGGGGTTTTGATCTTGCCGATAACGTGCTTGTCGTCACTTACAAATTCTGTGGATAGGCCTGTAGCATCAGCGGTCCACGTAACTCCGTCAACCGCACCAGCTAGATTGTACTTCGAAATAAACCGTTCAAGTAAACTCTTTTTCATGTACTCCTCTGAGGTAAAAGAACAAGATCCAATATACACTAAACCACCCTTAAAATCAAGAGTGGTTTAGATGTATCAATATTCTGTAATTACTGGTGTAATTGTGTCGATCTTTTGTACTTTAATTGATCTAAATAGTTGTGTCTTCAATTCGTGTGATGGCTTATACCCATACAAGGTATACTTTATCATTCGATTGAACAGTTTATTACAATCAATGTCTTTTACTGCGGTAATATTTAAATCTTCAAAGGTCAGATCCACACCTACATCTATATACGCATCTGTAGTTAGAACTTTGTTGTTGACATGATCCATAAACTGATCATGCATCAGTAGATGAAATTCACCAAATTTTTGTACTAATGCACATTTAGTTATAGTAAAATCAAACGACCGCAATACTTCCTGTGGCTTGCCAAAAATTGAAGTTACCAAATCAATACTATGTCCAGTTGGTATATGTTCATATGCGATTGCATTTGTACCGCGGTGCTTCTTTTTGTATACCGGTGACGCATTAAATTTATCATACATTAGATCAAATGATTCTTGATTGTAAAAATACACATCAATATCACGAGGATCTTTGGGCGGTGAACTGAATAAATCTTTGAAGTATCCACCAGCCACAAATGATTCATGTGTTCTTACTAGAGGTTTAAGTACATCTAATGGCCACGAGGCCGCGTTGCTTGCATCAACAATAAACGATTCAGTTAGTTGATATTCTTTAAGAAATTGCAACACATTACATGCCCCCCGTTTTAAATTTTGGCCGATCCACGGATGGTATCAAACGTCTGATCCACCAACAATTCACCATTTTCCCAAACCGTTTGCATTACATCGTGGCCGGGCTGATGTTCTTCCACCGTTTCCAATACGCCACTATTCCACACAAGCTTCAACCGACCACGCTTAGAGCGCTTACCGTTGTCCGTGACCGGATCTTTCCATACATCACGAATACGATCATTACGAACCATGCTCGACGCCTTAATGGCAAACTTCTGTGTGTCTCGGTTCGACTGCTGAAGTAGGGCACCGCCCATGCCGAATGCCACGTTGTCAGCACTCCATCCACGAATCTTCAATGCTTCAAGGATGCGACCAATTTCTTCGTAGTTGATGCCGTCGCCCTGAATGACACGAACCTTATTCAGTACCTTATAGCCCTTGTCGTTGGTTGTATAACCAAACTGACGGCCGAGAATTTCGGTAATCTGACGAACCACTTCATGTGGTACACCAGAGTCAGGACGAATGACCAATGTGCCCGGTGCAGCAAGTACTTGTGCCTTCAACGACCCACCCCACAACTTTTCACATGCATCATAGATGTTGTAGGAGTCGCTGACCACGGCGTACAATGGGCCATTACCAAACTGTTGAATCATGTTTTGATATGCTTCATATTCAAACTCACGACCCCATGCGGTAATGGTCGAGTGTTCTGCGGCAGGAATGCTGAATCCGGCCATATCCTCGCCGTAGTAGATATCAGCGGCTTCAAGGGCAATCATGGTGTCCGTACCCTTGAAGTTGACAAGGTGTGCCATACCACCAATAGCCGCCGACTCCTCGGAGCTCACACCACGATATCCGAAGTCATGCAACTTGAAATCGATGCCACTAACGTCACCTGTTTCATCAAGATATCGGTGAATCAGCTTTTTGATTTCGCGGGAAATGGTGGCGACCGTAATGGGATACCATGTTTTCAGCAACATTGTCTCGACATAATTGGTAACCCACGGCAACTCAGGATCGGTATTCTCAATGGTCATCAATACGTTACGCGTAGGAATGACCAACCCCTCTGGTGCCGCCTTAATACGAACAGGCAGATAGCCGTTGTGCTTGGTCACAATACGTTCCCAACCAGCACGATTGAAAATGCCGGGCCCAAGGTGCTTGTTCATACGTTGTTCGGCATAATCTACATCGGCCATTGTGATCTGGCGGGAGAGATATTCCTTCAAGTAATATTGAAGACCAAAGAACACTGTTTCGGGGAATGCGCCGCCGCGGCTCTCCATATACGAATAGATGCCTGTGGTGCCTTCTGGATATTGCTTGTGGTGACTGACCTTGTATGAGTCACTACGAAGAATGTTGCTCGTGGTCATAATGGAATTTGTCATTGTAATTCTCCTATATCTTGTATCTAAGAGTGTTATCTGGTTGAATGAAATTTGGTGATAATACGAATGAGTTCCTTTACATTTTCGTTCACAATAAGCTTTTGTGCGCGAACATAATATCGATTTCTAGTGGTACCGGGCTTTTTATATGATTCTGAATTTTCATACTCCCAGCCACACATATCGACATGATTGGAGTGACAGGTTACGGTATGGATCAAATCGGCAACTTTTTTAGCCGGATCATTTGCTTCCAACTCAGCGGCTTTTGCAGATTCAATTTTCTTCTGTAATTCTCGTACCTGTTCTTCCATAGTTCTGATTTCGGGTGTCATTGTATTTCTCCTATATCTTGTATCTAAGAGGTTTTGTTGTTGAAAATCGAAGCCTTTTGTCCCACATATTCACCGAGCATAACAACGAGCGGAATGTGTTCGGGTACAATGTGAATCTTACCAGAAAACAGACTCGTCATATCTACCCATTCCACGTATTCGATGTCATCTCCTGCTTCGGGAGCACCGTACATGTAATTTCCTACAAAGAACAGTGTTTTGATTTTGTCTATCTCACCACGGTACCGCCAGTCATCGATCTTGGCCGATCCAACATATCGTAGAGTATCAATGCTCAGTCCAGTTTCTTCCATTGCTTCACGACGAGCATCCTGTTCGAATGTGTCGGAATCAGGGCTGGCGAATCCGCCGATGAATCGAAGAGCAAACTCACCGGGCTTCTTGCCCAGCAAAACTTCATTCTTTTCGTTTATGATTGCGATGTCAACGGTCGTGTAACTGGTAGGATATCGATCAAATGTCGCGGCAATCACACCGGCACGATACGACTTATCCTTTTCAAAGGAATTCGAAATACGCCGCCGGATTTCTGATCCAGAGATAATCTTGCTCGACTGCAATTCAACAGTCTGGTATCGTCCATGATAAGACGAAATAAAACTATCCCGACTACCATAGAGTGTGACGGTTTGGTGGGGCTTCAACCACTTAGTAATTTCTCGGTCCAAGTTGGCAGACCAAACTTCGTCACTACGATGATCTTCGATATAATAAACTTCAACCTGCGGAAATGATTCAAGAATCATCTTTCGACGCGTGTTGAAGTCCATAGGATTTCTGGTGGTGTTGCGGAGTGGGCTCAGGCCAATAAAAATGAGCGTCCTATCGTGCTTCTTGTTCACCGTCTCAATCAGCTCAATGTGAGCTTCATGCAACTGATGAACTTGAAATCTACCGATAATAACGCCCACATCCGTTGTAGGGGTATCGTTGCTCATATGTTACCTCGTATCTGTATCTAAGGTGTATTTTATTATAGATGAACAACTACTTGTCCGAAAACATCTTTCGTTGTTCATCTATACGTAGTAAATCTAACTCATAACCATTCAAAAGTCAAGTGTATAACTCAACTACCTAAATCTACGATGGATGATGCCCCATCTTCATCGGGCTTGACAGAATCCCCATCGTTTCGAATTTCCTTGTTTAGTTTTTCAATTGCATATTTTGGAATGCTATGTCCGGCTTCTCTATGCTTCAACAAATGTTCAATTGCTTCACTTCGAAGATTGAACTGTGCTGAACCGGGCATATCAAAATCTTCATACAGTTCTGGATGTGTTTTTGGTGTAAGCCCTAGCATTTTTGCTAACGCACCCATATTGGTTTTTGTGGTGGGTTCGAATGAACAGCTACAACATTCAATGAAACCATCTGCATGAAGGTACATGTACACATCACCATTACTAAATCTACAATATGACATAATTCAACTCCATTAGATGCCGAGTTCCTCAGCAACTGCAACTGTGTGCTTGCAAGAACCCATCTTTTGAATACGAAACGATTGACATGAACACTTCAATTCATTTCCCTTACGCTCAACTGTATGCGTGGAGGTTCCCTTTGATGCCTTGAATGATTTTACAACCGTCCATACGGCCGGACCAACGTCCGGCGAAAACACCTGATCGTATGTAGACTTTTCTGGAACGTACTTTTCAGACAATTCCAACAAATGAGGCGGAATATAAAAGTGTCCAAGATTGTCACGATATGTGGTCATTTAAAGTCTGCCTCGTCTCGGATCGTCACACCAACAGGAAAGATCGGAACCTTGTCCTTAGACAATTCTTGATATCGAACGGTCAACCATTGACCGATCAGTGAGTCACGGGTATTAAACAAATCTCGTTTATATTCCATTGTGCCCTCGGGCACACAGTCAAAGAGTTGTCCGTAGCCGTTGTCACACGAGAAGATGGCGGCCCCGGCAAAACGACCCGATCCTTCATTGACACCGACAATCTTAAATTCAGCGTCTACAAAGTCCTTCAACTTTTGTAGCTGATTTGACCGATGCCCAATCTCATAACCACCAGAATCGTCACGAATCATCGTACCTTCGTATCCAGCGGCGGTAAATTGCTTTTGATAAGTAGCCACTTCGGAAACATCGTGAACCAAATATGTCTCAGCCAGCTTAACGTTGGCAGGCATAGTTGGCATAAGCTTTTTGAGAATTTCCAATCGCTTGCTAAATGGTTCGTTAGGAATAACGATATCATATACGATATATAGAAGCTGATCAGACAATCCCTTGGTGTATTTCTTTGATGCCTTCATTGTCTCTTGCAACAAGAGATTATTAGGCAGGATCAATTCACCATCAAGAATATAATTGAGTGTGGTTCCATTCTTTAGGTGTTGAATGACCTCGGGGATGATATACTTGCCTCCCCGTGACCAGCCAACCCACCCATCAAACAGCATTCTCTGACCGTTGTACTTACGTTGTACATACGCAGGCCACGTAATCTTATGACCACGATCCTTGAACTTCTCTGCCAACATAGGCAATGGCAATACCGTGGATTTCGCACCAACTTCGGTGTAGCCCTTGTCACGTTGTTTTTGAACCATACTAGTGAATTCAAAATTTGCTTGTTGTTCGGGATTAGTTTCGTTGGCGCGCCCGGCATTCTTGACCGTTGCTTCATACGGATCAGAAAATTGGACCAGTGACTTTTTGCCAGCCTTGTTGACTTGCCAATATGAAGTTTGGGTGTACCACTTCGAGCCATCATTACCAACATGACCTTGCCAGAACTTCTGACTACCAGTTCTGGTGGTGGACACAAGTTCGGGTGACGAATGGATGATCTTATACACGGTCAACACACTCCATAGTATTTACTTGATCTAGTTTGGCCCAGAATTTAGGCTTGCCTTTTTCAAATCCGGGTGTGGTGCCGGGTTGAACTCGAAATGTAATAGAATCAAATTGGCGCATACCTCTACGAATTTGAATTTTTTCGATACTAAGTTTTGTCCCGGTCGGAAACTCCACTGGTGCAGATACAATATATCTGTTCCATGATGTGGGTGGAAATTTCTCACGAGGAATCATTGTAAGATTATGTACGGTAATATCGGTGGGATCAAATGCTGTGCTTGCCCCAAAATAGTTAAATCCGCCTGGTTGAGGCATAGCAAGTGGAAGATTAAGTTTCATCCATACGCTCTCATTGCGATTTTCATAAAACAAGTCGAACTGCCACGGGGCAGACAGTTCAATAATTTCGCCAATGCGCGGAATGTATAGCTTCATTATATCCTCTGGTTCGGGTCATTGTATAAAGATACTCAATTAGTATACCAATTTCAAGATATACTAGGTTGTATACAATCTATACAACTAGAAGTCAAAGAAGGTCGCGGCCGACTGATTGACTGAGGTTGGCACCAATCCCCACCCCATAGCAGAGTAAAAATCATCCAGTTTATTCTTTAATTCGTTGTCGAATAGGGTCTGGTGGTCAATATTGTTGTATACGAGTTCTTGTAGTTCCTCGGGATCATCATATCCTTTAAGCGCCATTGTCTTAATACCAAATTCGTTTTTCTTCAAGTAACACCACTTGATCTTATCACCGTCACGAATCACACCATGCGATTTATCCATCTTGTGTGCTCGGAGCCAACGATTGTATGATACCGATGCCTTTACGTGAGCAGCGGCCTTCTTAGGAAACTTTTGGTATCCTACTGCACCCTTGACATCGAACTCTGAAACATTCTTCACTGATGTATTTCGTGCGATAGTCTTAAATGACATAGAGTTCATATCCGATCTAAACTTCAAGATAATGACATCCAATTCTTCCTTTGGTGCGTCATTAAGAATGCCGGTCAAGCAATTGTTCATCAAATCCTTGAACGCTGGTGGGAAACTTGATCGACGAATGTCTAATCCCTTGACGGATGGTTCTGTAGATGTAACCGGCACATTATTGTCTAAATCGTGTACGGTCCATAATGCATATCGCTTCTTGGCCACCCACATTGCTCTACGTGAAACATATTCTGGTTTAATGACAAATCGATGATTCATACAGAAGAATGAAACGCGTGACATCACATCATAGAACTTGTTTACTGATTCTTCCGCATCCGCAGCAACTTCAATCGTTTTCTTAATACGATCTTCGTCGGTTTTCTCGGTGCCATCAAAAAATGGTTCTGCACTGAAATATACAGAGTCAGTGTCGATGTAAATACACCAATCTGTCTTATCGGTGTCCCCGGTGTGTTTGATGTATTTTTGATTGATGAATTTTGCGGTCATCTTGATAACATCTTGTCCGGTCGCAGTAACAGCCAATGCATTGTCCAGATCGTAGAATCTAAAGATAGGCAATCCAAGAACACCATAAATCGAATTCAGCAAAATCTTCTGCACGTGCTGACGACGATCATAGTACCCAGCAAGATCGACATTACCCTCTTTCTTGTATTTCTTCTGTAGGCTCTTAAATTCTAGTCGCTGATTGAACCACACATCTAGAATTTCTGGAATGACGCCGAGCTTGTCGGATCGATACAATACACCATTGGACGATACCATGAACTTTTCGTCTTTCATGAATTGAATAAACTGATCTCTGGTCAGTAGATTTTCTGCCGATCCAATCTCAACAATGTAATGTGTTGCAGTTTTCTTTAAATGCTGGTCAAGGTTCCAATTCTTGACGTATCCAATCTTTGTCTCTGGACTAATGTTCAATGACATAATGATTGACGGATACAGTGATTGTAAGTCTAGGTTATACACCCAATTATACAAGCCCGTCTCTGGTTCCTTTACATACGCACCCTTGAATCCTTCCTCGTCTAGTTCAAGCTTTTCTTCAAATTCAGCACGTCCTTCAGCACGCTTGTTGGGTACGACACGACCCTGACGATGTAGATAAGTTAGAATCGTACCTTCAATGTACTTTGAACTGTAACGATAATCTTCGTATTGTGTATGGCCAACGTGACTGATATTCTTGACCAGATCCACAAGCTTCATCTTCTTGTCAATTTCAACAACGATACGCACGTCTTGAAGGTTGTACTCAATAAAGCCTGGTAGGTCGTTTTTGTAGAAGTCATCTAGACTGCCATCGTATTCGATCTTACCCATCTCTACTTCATACAATCCAATGTCATGCAAGCGATAACTCGGACGGCGTGAGAATGTAAACTTCTGATACATTTCAAGATAGTCCAAACAACTTACACCAGCAATTTGATACTGCCCGCGGCGCTTGGAGTATTTGACCATTCCAATCGGACTGAGTGAGTTGGCCGTTTCTTTGTCAAACAACACCATCAATCTACGATACAGATATGGTACGTCATATGCATAGATGTTCCATCCAGTTAGCAACGTTGGTGCATAGTCACTATAATAGGATAGAAACGCTTCAAGCATTTCACTCTCAGAGTCAAATGCAATAATGGTTTCGTTCTTTACGGTTTGTTTTCTTGGGGAGAATCTTTGTTTATCATCGAGCAGAAACACCACGTACTCATCACGAACGTCGGCATAACAACCAATTGCGGTGATTCTACCATCAGCCTTTTCGACCGAGGCAAATGCACCAGCAACACGTTCCACTTCCAAGTCGAATACAAGCAGTCGATGATTCTTGGCTACTTCGTCGCTGTCAAGATATAGGTCGGTGAGTACGCGGGTTTCACGCGGTACATCGCTCTCGAATATATTGCTTGCACCCTCGGTCCATCGTGTTGTACGACTTACACGATCACCGTAAATGGTTTGCTTATCACCATTACGATCAAGCTTATAAGAATAGTTAAAATCTGACCAATTGTATGTGTGCAATCCTGAATCATTATGTTGGCCGTCACCCCACACATATACAATAGAGTCTTGATCGGCAGTTCTATTTGTTATAAATATATTGTTATACATCTAGTATTATTTACCATTATAATGTGATATAGTATTACACCAATTGATTAATTCAACATCCGTCATGTCCCACTTCATTTCATTTACAATTTTGTGTACCCATTGTAAATTACCACGAATATATCCTATAGATCTATCAATACGATCTAATGATGCTGTTCCATCTCGTAAATTTATAGAAGATGAAAAATTCAATGACACACCAGAAATTTTACACATTCTATTTTGGTGTAGAAATAAATTCCACAAATAAGGCAAATCTACATCCCATTTCAAATTTCTTCTAATTGCAGAATTTCGTATGTTGTGTATATACGACATCGGTATTTCTTCGTAACCCTTCCATAATATACTTTCATTTCCCGACGGCGTATTACGCTTCCTAGAACAAGAAATACACCCACCAGAATTAAAAGACTTATGTTTTTTTAATTGATGTATGTTAACAAACTGAGTTTTTATTTGGCATATATTACATTTGCATAAAAAATAAATGCCGCTTTGTCTTTTATTTTTTGTCACATGTGCGGTAATATCTAATATACGCCAATGACCAAAACATTCATTTAGCTTAACAAAATTAATATACTTACTATTGCTTGCAATTTGTAACATAGAATATTTCATGAATCACCATATGTGTAGTTATTATACTGTATAACTAGCTAGTGTATGGTGTCAAATGCATATGTTCTGGAACATCAGTAACCTGTGGTTGTGGGATTTCTTGCAATTCTTTAATCCATTCCTCACCGATCCAATTGGTAATTTGTGGACGTAATATATCAGATTGTAACGATTCAATCAAGAGGCTTTCAAATGCTTCCTTTTCAGTGAATCCAGAGCCAAAGGGGCGGCTAAAAGCAATCCAATTAGTAGCATCTTTGCTTACGGATAGCTCAAATCCGCCCCACGGACGAACGTTGATTTTCTTGAATTCAAATGGCTTTGAATCAATCCAATCAATTAAGTTCATGTTCCGCTGCTCCCAAAACCTTTGTCGGCTCGTGTAGTTGGTTGAATTTCAAAAATTTCATGTGCATCTGCTGGATGACTAGCTACTAGTACCAACTGTGCAATTTTATCACCGGCCTTAAACATTACATCCTTATTAAGAGGATTAGCAAATGCTACGAGTATTTCACCCGTATATTGAGGATCAATAACCCCAGCAACCACGAACACTTTTTGCTTGGTGGCCACGCTGGATCGATCCTTTAGTATTCCACCATAGTTTACCAATGTAGTCAGCAATCCATTCGTAAAGAATTTAGAGGGTGACCGCATTGCGATACCCGTTCGTACCTTTGTTACATCGCCTGCGAGAATGTCTACATCTTCTAAAGCATACAAATCAAATCCAAGATCATCATCATGTGCTTTGGTGGGAATGGTTGCTTTTGGATCTAATTTCATAAAACCTATGTTCATATTACATTCTCTCCAACATCAATAGTCGTTGTTTGATTTTATCTTCTGTAATATTGCCAAATAAAAATGATCGCACACGGCGCTCTTTGTAAAATAAAACAGCCGGGATCGCTTTTATACGTGCACTATGTTTAATTTCTGGATACAAATCTACATTCACAGAATAAAATGGTATTTCTGTTGTAGATGCGACGGATTCAATAATAGGATCTGCTTCCATACAAGACTCGCACCACCCCGCCCAAAACTTTATTACAAACATGTCATTGGTGGTTACTAGTGTGTCAAATTCAGACGGGGTGAGTTCGGTCATATTACTTACCTTGTGTATTGGCTGTTGTGGTTGATGGTGCAGCAGTTGAATTTGGATCAATGTTAGCTACCGTGGGTGTGGCACTAGCATAAAAGTTGCTTACCGATCTCAACCCAGAATTACGAGCACCTAGATATGATGCTGCGCCGACGGCATTACTTGTATATGCAATTCCGGCACCTGCAGTCGTGGTCGTCCATGAACTGACATTGTTGATGTTGGCTCCAAGCGTTGCAGCCGCCTGATGAATGTCTTGATTTGCCAACATGTACGTAAATGTCCACTTGCCACTATCTTGAAGACGCTTGATTTCTGCTGATAGAGCTGGTTGGGTAATTTCGCGGGATGAATTTTCGTGACCATCGGAAATAACACATACCAAAAAGCCCGTATCTTCTGTTTCATGCTTGGACTTCAAGTTGGTGATGGCTGTCCAGATGGCATCGTACATAGCGGTCATGCCACGCGGTTGGAAATCTTTGTCCGTCCAATTAACCAGTTCCTTAGCCGGCTGTCCATCCAGTATGATATCAATACGATCATCAAACTGTACCAGAGTAACTTCGGTTTCACCGCCTAGATCAGCGTCTCGGCGAAGTGCAGCAAACTGTTCGTTTAATCCAGCAACAGTTTCCTTTACAAGTCCACCCATTGAGCCAGAACGATCAAGAACAATGGCTACATAAGTCTTTTTGGCGGTATTCTTCGATGTAGTCTTCTTTGCTTTGACTGTCTTCTTTACAGTCTTGGTAGTCTTGGTAGCCATATTAGTAACCTCTTTTATTGAAGCCTAGTTTATCTAGGACGTTAGTACGTGTGGTGGTTGTGGTGGTAACTACAGTTGTGGTTGTAACTGGTGAAATGTATATTGGTCGTGGTGCCACATAATGATATCCGTGACAGCATCTACAGCCACAACAGTTGCAACAAGAGCGAACGTAACACATGATTAGTCTCCGTTAGGTTTGAATCCTAACTTATCGAAAATGTTGTTTGAAAATGAAGTATTGGAGACAATCTGATTAGATATTGCTTGTGTACCATATGCACCAAGTGCATTAGCAGTACTAGCAATACTATTGTGTACGAGCATTACATTAGATCCAGAGATGGGCTTGGATACATCGATAGGAGCTACTCGAGCAGATGTTGCGGTTAGCGTCTGTCCTGTAAGAGCACAATGTCCATTCTGAGCATTGTACACCACCGATGCATAATTGGCAGACACATTGCTCGTTCCGATCATTCGTGAGAGTGTTGCCGTGGCAACCCCCTTGACACCCTTCCAGTTGGGAGCGTTCTCGCCTACGCGAACACAGCCACAACTAACCGACTTACCGTTGACCAACGTATATACATCAACAAACTTGGTATGACCACAAACACACTTAACTTCAATGGTTGCTGGTGAGCCAACGATCTGGCCCGTGGTTACCTGCCAGTGGCCAAATGTGTGACCACTGGCAAATTTGTTTTCATATTTTGATCGGCGCTTATTACCCATAAAACCCTCTTGTTTCCATACTTCAACTATAAGTAGTTGAAGTTCAAATCAAAAACAACATTCGAAGTTTCAATTCGAAGATTACTTTGGTGAGAAAGTGTGTTCCACCACATCTAGTATTGCTTGAAGACCATTGTCTTTAATGTCTCTCGTACCTATACCCGCAAATTGAACCGTCAATATTGGCGTCCCCTCGATGTATTCAAATCTGCCAACAGAATAATCATAGATGTACCATCCATCTGAGTCTTGATCAAAGAAAAGTACAGGCTTGCTATTATCTACTGCCATTTGAACTGCCCATCCGGTGCCACCATTTACTTGTGTTTTGTTTTTAGTGGCAAATGTGCCAATAGCATAAATTGACTCAGCATGTTTGACTTGAAACCAATTACGACATATTAAATTCTTTACATACATGTGCAATGGATCTTCATATGTTGGGAATGTACGTGTAAATTGACGATGCAAAGACTTATCAGCAATTAACGCTTGTTCGTATCCTTCTTTAAGTTCATCAATTGTCATAATATATGGATTTGCAGATTCATTAATGTGATTGTGAAATGAATATGCAATCGTCTTTACACCGTGTGCATCACAAGCAACTTCCCACGCCATATCAGCGCCTTTACATCCACCACTATGATTTACATAACCTGTCATTATCTTTCTCCTGTTAGACCACTTCGCAACTGCCGCCGCCACACGCAACGGTCTGCTGCAACTCGGTTTCATCTTCTGGTTCGTACACCTGCGACAAATCTAATGCTTCAATGTGTGACATCATTTCGTCATACACTTCCTGTGTGGTGTCTTCAAATGGTGCCTGAATGTAGTTGTGGTCCGCGTATGGCAATACAGATAGTGCAGTATAATGTTCTCGGTTCGTCCACATCCATTCACCAACATCCACCCATTCTTCATCCTTAACAGTAATGGTTGCTGATACGTTGTTTACGTTGTCACCACGGCGATGCCCTGCCTTAACCCACTCCTTCCACACCTTAGAGACGCGTGACAATAGATCAATGGCTGATTCTTGTCGTGTTATAGCGCCAGTTGGTGCCTTGACCGGAATAGCAATGACGGCTTGTTGGTTTGGCTTGAAGAATTCATCCTCCAGCAACTGTGGATGGTATTGGTTTAGGTGATGATAGATTGCTTCGTTCTTACCGACACGAATACGACGAATGTAGTAATCATTGTGCCATGCGTGAATACCAGACGAGGCACCCAATACCAATGAAGTAGTTCCTTCGGGCTTAATCGTAGTGGTTCTAGCGGCCTTGTTAATGCCAATTAATGCAGCCACACGAGCATTTTCTTCCTTCACAATCCCAGCAGCAGTCTTCATGTTCAACGCGAGAACGTTACCCGACGCGATACCAGTCATACTGACGCCAATTAACGCTTCCTTCTCGGTCGTACGCTTCCAGATATCACGAAGATAATGGAAGTTTGTGTATGATGCCTGTAGTGTACCAATGAATGCTGCAGCCTTTGCTCGTGCATCAAATTCTTCTTGGGTTTCAAGATCAGTAACGTCAATCGTAGTGAGGTTACAGAATTGGAATGGTCGTAGGCTGATTTCAGCACAGGGATTCAATCCCCAATCGGCGCTGTTCGTCATAAAGAAGCCCGGCTCACCAGACTTCGATGCCTCGATCTTCGCCCACAAATCAAGGAACACTTCTTTCTCAATCTTGTGACGAATGATGACAGCACTATTGTTACAACGGTGACGGTGTGGGTTACGTTCCAATTCATCAAACGTCTTTGCTGATAGCATGTCTTCGTCGTCAATATTGAACAATGCAATCATAGCAGACCGACGAATGCCACCGGCTAATACAGCATCGGCAATATAACAACAAATATCGTGTACTTCAATTGGTCGTAGTTGATCGCCAGTATCCTTACGATCTAGAATCTTCTGAATGTTGTGCAAGCAGTCCTTAAGTGGTTCTGGTCCCGGTGCTTTGCCGCCAGAAGTCACCAATCGTGCACCCTTTGGACGAATATCTGAGAAATCAAATACTGGCGTCGGCTTGCCGTCCAGATACGCACGGATTAATACTTTAATGGAGTCGGCCCATCCTTCAATGCTATCACCGATAACAAATCGACGAGTCTTTTTGTTCTTATTAATTGGAGGAAGTTTTTCTACGTGATGCCGTTGGACTGAATATCCAACACCCACACCAGATAGAAGCAAAAACATAATTTCTGAGAACGCATCAACGCTGTCAATAGGCAAAAATGAACAATTGTAAATTCGGGCCGGATTCAGTTCAACAGCCTTACCTGCAAATTGTACGGATCGCATTGATGGTAGGATTTTTCTATCATAGACATATTGATAAGCTTGTTCAATTTCATCTGCAAGTTGAGGAAACTTCTTCAGATGCATTTGTTTGTTACGTGTTACAGTCTCTTGCCAGGTTTCACGACGATTGAATTCGGGGAGATACTTCGAATATTTCATGTGGGTGGTAAGGTCGGACAAAATCTTGCTACTAAGGTTCATAGTACATCTCTAATTCTAAAGTGGTGAATGGAAAGATAAATAGTATGCTCACAGAGACAAGATTTAGTATCTGTGAGCATCTACTACTTTGTTAATCTAACTGAATGGATTCTGTATCGCCCTCGTCTAGTGCGTGTTGGACCTTACCTATGTCTAGTAGCTTCTTTTGGAGAAGTTGCTTGACCACCCCTTGTCCGTTTTGCATACGATTCTTAATGAGCATACCATCCGATGACTTTTCATCATAGATTTCGATTTGACCGTGTGTGAGGTCCATGTTCGCTGGGAATGTCATGCCATCTGCGCCAAATCGATTCTTAATTACGTGAACTCGGCCGGTGTTACTTACCTTGTCCGCCAATTTACGACTTGCTGAAATTACGAAGTCAGATACGAATATCTTTGCATATGCACCAGCAATCTTATCAGCCTCAACAACATCATCTTGAAGAGCAGATCGTTGACTTTGTGATGCGGTCCAACCCGGAATCTTTAGTTCACCCAACATACCACGAAGTTCTTCATAGATGAATCCAAGTTCTTCGTGTCGTGCGTTGGACTTCTCGGTGGATCGCATTAGATCTGCGTAGTCTACAATAACCAAGTCGGGTGGATACCCAAGTTGTGTCATTCTATTGATGTGTGCCATGAGATGGTTCACAGATGCGGATCGTGTTGGGAAATACTTAATGAACAACTCACCATCGATTTGATCGATTTGATTTTTGACAGCTTGTACGTTGTTCTTAATGTGTGATGGTTCGATACCAGTGATAATGGTGTCATATCGAAGACCGACATATGTTTCTGATAGTTCAAAGGTGTAGTCTACGACACGTTTTCCACGGCGCAGCGCCTCGGCACCGATGGCACGAAGCAACCAACTTTTACCAATACCAGACGGCGCAATAATACAACCAAGTTCACCAGCACCCAAGCCACCATCAATCAATTCGTTGATACACGGCCACGGCGTCGGAATAACATCACGAGCAAGCTTGGTGACACGAGATTCAATGTCTTCGGCCCATACGTGTCCGATGTTACGTTCCTGACCAGATCGAAGGGCCCGATCCACCATCACCTTAATGTCATCATACTTGCCACGCTTAAGCATGTCTGCACTACGCAGAACGGCATTCTTAATGGCTTGATTCTTACAGAAGGTTAGAAACTCGTTTTGTACATATGCTAAATCTTCTGATTTAGTATTCTTGTATACGTGCTTGAGCTGTTCAATAATAGAAACGCGTAACACACTCTGTTCCGGGGTGAGTTTGTCCACTTCCTGTTTGAACACTTCTGGCGTTGGTGCCTTTTTATATTCAATGAAGTACCACAATATCTTTTCTACGATCCACTTGTTTGCATCACTCTCGAAGTAATGAGGTACAACAATGTCGTATGATTGATCCAAAAATTCCCGACTATTGAGCAGACACGAAATAGCCTTTGTTTGAAACGTGGTACCGAATTTTTGTAGTGTGTCTAAATTTTCTTCGCGGAAATCTTCTTTCATGTTAATCCTTGTGGCTGAAACGAGTGAGTGGACCGAATGTATTTAACAACCAATCATCTAGGTTAGGAAATGCACTCATCAATCTATCATGAACGAACATCTGTGTCAAGCCCAACTTGTTAAGTAATCCAATTGGAGCATCGAACTGATCAAGAATTTTTGCTTTTGTATTACCACTCATTTGTTGTTCATCTAATCGCATGAGTGTTGTATTCATTTCAAGCAACGTCTTACTATTCAATAGCAATTGAGCAGCTTTACTGGTATTGTTTTCTGCCGATGCAAAGATGTGATCCCATGGCACCATTGTTTCATTTGCCAATTCGGGAAAATGTTTCTTTAGTGTTGCTGGTCCAATGCCCTTGACGCCTGGAATATTGTCGCTGTCATCACCAACAATGGTTCGTAGGATGATAAAGTTGTTTGGATGAATGCCATATTCTTCTAATACAGCATCAACGTCATACATCTTTTTCTTTACTGGATTCCATACCTTGATGTTTTTATTGATAAGCTGTAGGAAGTCTTTATCGGTAGACATAATGATAGCATTACCACCACGATCAGCAATCAAGTTGGCATAGTAAGCAAGCACGTCATCGGCCTCCACATTGTCCGGGGCAACAATCGTAACTGGCAAATGTTGCATGGCATTGATTAACAATCTGAGCTGATGTTTCTGTGAGGTTACTTCCTCATCAATCGTTTGGAAATCATACGTACGATTTAGTTTAGTCATCGACTTTCGGTTGCCCTTGTAGTCTTTGAATATCTCTCGTCTACGTTGACTACCACCTTTGCCATCAAACACAATGACACATCGCGTTGGTTTGAATTGGCGGATGGCAAGTCCAACAGAACGCAAGAATCCACTCATCCCACCAATATGCATACCATCATCGTTCATCGTTGGTGTGGCAACAAAGCATCTAAGGTACGAATTGAGCCCATCAACCAACAGCACCTTGCTGTCTCGACCAATGGGCTCAACTACTTCATTAGATGCAGAAAATTGTTTAAGCTTTTCTGCGAGATTCATATTAGTTAGTAGGCCACAAGACTATTGCTCGTGAAGCTCCTTCAAGGTTTATATCGTCATCGTCATCAACATCATCTTCGTCAACAAAGTCGCCATCCCATGTTGTATCTGGAATGTAAAAGCCCCGTGTTGAATCTGCTAATGGTGAGAAGCTATTACCTTCGCCATCAGATGACAGAATCACTAAATCAGTTGGTTTATAATTTTCGAGAATTTCTCGAAGCTGCTTGACGGTCATCATTCCTCTAGTGCTCCTGCTGATAGTTCTATGTCGTCTTCCGTCAGACCCTCTGACGAATAGCTCATGATCATTGTCTCAGCCATACGATTGTAGATTTCGGTTTTAAGGGTTGGATTGGTTGTCAAGAATGACTTCCATTCTTTATTGGCAAACCGATGTTCACTTCCATCAAGTGCCGTATAGGTAACATACGCGCCGCCAGTTGACAATAGATCCTTGTCTTTACAGAACTTTAACCACGAATCTTCGTCGTCAATACCACGATCAAAATACACGTTAAACTCGGTCGTTCTATGCGGCGGACCCAATCGGTTTTTTACAACTGATGCTTTAACTGATACACCAATTACTTCCTTGTCCTTGTTCGTGATTTTACCAGTAACCGCCAATCGAAGTCTCACACTTGCATGGAATGCGATAGCCTTTCCACCCGAGGTTGTCCACGGATCAGAAAATGCTGGTGCATTCATCTTTTGTCTGAGTTGATTGGTGAATACGAGAGCAACCTTTTGCTTGGCAATAATCTGTGTGACTTTTCTCATTGCCTTGCTAAGAATGATCGCCTTACCCGTTGCGTATCCATCCTTGTCATAGTCTGCTTCTAGTTCCTGCTTGGTAGGCGCAGCGGCTACGGAGTCTACAACGATAATAACTTTCTTGTCATTGCTTTTCTTTTCACACACACGATTAATGATTGTCTCAATCATTACGAAAATGTCTTCTACCGTGTCGGGTTGTGCATATACCATACGTCCTAGATTTAGTCCAATAGCATCAAAGAATTCAGGATTAACTGCATTCTCCGTGTCTAGTAGAACCACGACACCACCCTCACGCTGAACATTGGCCATCATATGTGCAGCAATCAGACTCTTACCAGAACCTTCCAATCCAGTCAACTCAGTAATACGACCACATGCAATGCCGCCATTTACTCTATTGCTAATTGCGATATCTAATAGTGAGCTACCAGTGCCTACAAAATCTGTGAGATCGGTTGGAGTTTCCTCTTGTCCGATGATATAAGCAACCTGACCATCCTTGAATGACTTATTGAGCGCATCCACAATAGATAACGCTAGTTCGTCTTCTCGGGTATCATTTGTTTTCTTTTTAGTTGTTGCCATAAACGCTCACAATAGTTAAGGGTATTGTGGGGCAGAACTGATTGCTCAGCCTGCCCCAATATCAATTATGCTTCGTCAAACATTTCTGCGAACTGATCTTCTACGTCTACAGCGGAAGCCTTCTTAGTGGCTTTGGCTGACTTGGAAGCAGTCGGAGAAACATCTGCGGCAGAACCCCAGTCACTATCGTTCGTTTCGACAACCTTTCGAGTGGTTGGTGCTGCGGAAGGACCATCAACGAATGTCTTCAAGATGACATTCAGTTCATCGTAGCTCAATCGCTTGTGCTGCTTAAGCGACATCAAATCTGGCTGCTCATTCAACCAAAGTTCAAGCTCCTCGGCGTTCGTCGTCAATGGTGTTTGCTTCAACGCAATACGTGCCGTGGTCTTAGCAAAGCCCGTGTCGGACTTTTCCTGTGGAATGAACGTAATCTTCAAGTCACGACCCAACTGCGGATCGGTGATATCACCCACTTCTGGGTCGGCCATGATGTTTAACAATTCCGTGTATACTGTCTTAGCAAACGCCCAGTAACGAACGCCCTGTTCGGGCTTCTTGCGGTCGATGATCGGTACAAAGGTTCTGCACTGTGGCGTGAACTTCTTTGCCTCACGATACTCTTCCTTGGATAGACCACCACCAGAAATCAGCGCATCGCCGAATTCAGCAATAGGATCACGTTCACCAAATGTGATTGGTGATAGATACGTGTTTCGACCTAGATAATGGAAGTATAGCTCAGTGAATGGATTTGATGGGTTGTCCTTGAGCGGGACAATACGGATAAGGTTCTCACCTTCTGTTGGCTTCCAAAGAATGTCGTTCCGCGCCGATCCACCCTTTAGTTCGTTCAATTTCTGACGAAGTGCCGATACGTCTAATGCCATAAAATTACTCCTAATGATTTTTAATTAGTAAATGATAAATCGTTTTGAATCTAAAAACGTAACCATTGCTTATAAGTAGTTTCTCGACGATGTTCCCGCACAGATTTTACTGTGCGGGCATGGTCATAAGATAGTTCAAACTACTGCGTTTGTCAAGCGATATCTTGAACTTTAACAATCTCGTTTAACTTGGTAGTAATCTTTTTAAGCTTGTTATATGCTGTGACCAAAATCGTATTTCGATAATCTTCCCATGGCACCTTAAAGCCTTTATCTACGTTACCATTATTTAGATCAGCAATTAATAAGTTAAGTGCATTAATAGTGTATAACGTGTTTGTTGCCTTTTTACGATGAAGGGAAATTGTGGCCGGTGGTACTTCACCGCGATGGGGTACGGCGGTGTCTACATTATACGTACAACAGAGAGATTCAGGACTATCTACGTTTTCAAGTACGTAAATGGTATCGAATACAACGTCGTAACTAGCAACAATGTTAGAGAGGGTGTCTTCCAGCGTTTCAACCGTACAAAACGTGCAAAGTAACTGAGTATTTATGCTCATGTAACAAACTCCAATATGATGTAACAGAACTACATCATAAGTAGTAAACTCAATACTCTCAAGGCGTTACGGCACGTCCCTTAGATTGCTCCCAATCACGCTCTGGCCGCAATTGTAGGTTCTTCTTCCAAACCGCTTCTAATAGTGGGACTTTGACCTTCAATTTTTTTGCATGGGCAATCAACGCGTTAATATCCTTTGGAAAACACGTTCCACCAAAGCCTAAATGACCATCAGGGCCGGGCACAGACCAATGGGATGCTCCAATGCGGCGATCCATACTCACCACATTAATCATGCCATCATACGAAATGTTCAATTTGTCACATATTTGCTTTATTTCATTGGCAAACGTTACTTTAGTTGCTAAGAACGTATTGGCAGTGTATTTGACCATTTCAGCGGATGTCCAATCCAGTAACACAATGAACGCTAGCGGAAACGCAGTAGCATAAATATCTGCCACCACCTTACTTTGTAAAGGCTGACCACCAAGAACAATTCTATCTTGTTCTTCAAAGTCTCTAATATGATTTGCTTCTGTTAAAAATTCTGGATTGAACACAATCGATACGCCATTCGGTGATTTGTCCAAACTCTTGCACGTGCCAGGCGGCACCGTCGATCTAATGACTACAATTTTGTCGGTGGTGGCAATGAAGTTAATCTTGGAGACTACATCTTCAACAATACTTGTATCACACGTACCCGTTTTCAAATTCATTGGCGTGGGAACCGATACAAATATTACAGATGCACGATGAACCAATTCTTCTAACGACTCAACGTTACATTTTGTTGGATCGACATCCCAAACTTTTACATCGTAAAACTCTTTCATGTGTTGGTAAAATGCTTCGCCTATAAAGCCTCGACCAACCAACCCAATCGTCGTCATACCGATACCTCCGTTAATTCGTCATACGTTTTTCCGTAATACACACGCATCGGAAATTTGTTGTCGTGTGATAGTATAGCAATAGCATCCATCAGAAGTTTCTTTCCATCATGTACATCATAATCAAACAAAATACTATCATATGTGTACAACATAGGCTTAGAGTTTGTGTTTTCAAACAATGTCTTCATTTTATTGATGCTCGTCAGGTTCACTTCAGTTTCTGCTAGCTGAACCATGTAATTGAACACCTTAGATGGTGTGGGGTCTTCAATCTTGTCTCGTTCAATATGTCGCTTGTTGTATGGCGATAGAATATAGCCATTTTTGTTGAGCAACACCATTAACATATCAATGTATTGATAGACTGCTTTGAAGAATTCTGGTATGTTATCATCTCGATCTTCGCCATAGAGCAATCGAAACGTAATTTTCTTGCCTTCGTCATATTCTTCTGGTGTCAAATTTGGTTTGTCGAAGTATTGCTGACCCAGATATTGGTGTACTGGTATGTTGGTTGGAAATTCATAACCAATCATGTCAGCAATCAATCGTAAGTGGAAACTTTCAAAGTCAACCATTACCATCATGCCGGTTTCGTATCTACTCGTGAACATTTTACGAGTGCCGTCACGTTTGTTTAGTGCAGCATAGTTGATTCCAGCAAATTTATTGGAACATCGACCTGTTTTGGTGAATAGATTATATTCCGAATACAACAATCCCGTTGCTAAATGTCTCCCCAGCCGTTTATCTGGATATCGTTGTACGGCAAGTTGCCTGTCAACATGAATTCCATTCGATTCAATAAACGACAACGCGGGTATTGCTTGTTCATTCAACCACTTGTATGCGGTGGTGTCACATATTGATACATGATTATTAATTACGGACCACAAATGTGCGACATAGCCCTCCAAAAATGCGATATGCTGCATGATTGGTATGCTTTTATTGACTTTGACCGCAGTATCATAGACATTCATCATGTGCCTATGCGTGATGGTATAGAACGTCTCCGCCTTTGTGACCTCACCAGAGACAAGATACTCCAACGAGGCCACATCGTCGGTCGCCAGGTCGGGAAAGCTATGGAAAAGAGCCTTTTTATCAGCTGCCCAGACCCTCTGGCTTGACGCCAGGCGCAATAAAACGGACTTATCGAGCACTTCCATCTCATTGTGGTCCAAACCGATTAAAAACGACTCCGTAGACGTAGAAATGCACAAAACGCACACGGGATTTACAGCCGGGTGCGTTTTTGTATCGGTTAGGATCGGAACAATCAAAATATCCTGTTTTTGTAGCCTTTCCATAACCGTTTCTACATCTGTAACCGTTTCTAACAATTGCATGTATTATGGTTCCCAAAATCTCGTGTAGTCGGTAATGTAGCTTGCAATGCCTGGTAATAACTCGTCGGCAAATTCTACACTTAGTCTGTTTGCTGTGAGAGGTCCAGTATACAATCTAATCTGTGTGTTACCGTTAGGCAACCCATACTCGTCTTCCAATCGACCAGAAACTTTCCATCTAATTTTTACTGTTTGATAGAGAGCATTCTGTGTTAACAAGTTGTATGTTGTCTTAGATACTTCTACAATGTCCGATGGATCAGTATGAGTAATGAATCGGCCAAAATATCTGACAATTTCACCATTACGACGATCTCGTTCTGAGATGATAGGCGTATATGGAATCATATCCGGCGGTCGGATTGCGTTTTTTATCTTTGTGACGCGAAGGTAGTCGCCAATGGGGTCATTAGAAAAACTCATAGATCATCTCGCAAGCCGCCGGTGCCGGTGGGCCATATCATCTTGAAGTATCCTCGAATGTTAGTATACCAGCCCTTATCGGTAATACTATCAGTCAATTCAGTAACTTGGAATACACCATAACTAGCAAATATAAATGGCAATTTGTCAACCATGAATCCATCCGAAATGCTAATACCAGTTATACCTTGTACACGTACATCTACCGAAGTTGTTGTTGGAAACGGCGAGACAAATGCGTTAATCATAGTATCCGATAGATTTTCGTATCCATGCTTCGTAATGGTGTTACGTAAGATGGATGCTGTTGGATGGATGAGCTTGATGATGTCATCACCAAATTTCTTTTGATACTCCAATGCCTTTTGTACAGCAGCAGGATCTTCGGTCTTGCTTGGCGGTTGTTGTGGTGCTGATACCTTAAAGCCGCTTGTTGAATCTGACGCAGCAGGTGGTATTATTATTGCTGTAGATCTATCAAACAGCGAATCTGGTCTGGCGGGTTGCGTTCCCACTTTAGATAATGAATCGCTTGGATTCTTTGGAACACCCCTATATCGTACTTCAAAGTGTAAATGTGGCCCAGTAGATGTTCCGGCGCCTGGGGTGCCTGGTCTACCACCAGATAGTGCAATTGTTTGACCCCCAGTAACATATGCTCCTTTTTCTACTATTGTTGTATTACTTAGATGTGCATACCATGTTTCGTGTCCATCACTATGCATGATTTTTACAATACCACCGTATCCTCTAACGTTTGATGCAGAGTCAATAACAACGCCTGATCTGGCGGCTTTGACCGGCGTGCCCTGTGGCGTGGCAATATCCAGACCAGGATGATCATTCGATGCGCCCGCCGTCGGAGCAGATCGAGCACCAAACCCAGATGTAATAGTCATCGAATCCAGTGGATTGTGCGTCAATGCAAATTCATTTGGATTCGTAGGCGGCTTGGCGGTTCCTCGCGGCGCAGGAGCAGTTGGCGTCTCTTCAACCTTTGGTGTACTAGGCAATGATCCAATAACCGTTCTGGGTGTTCCTTCTGATGCAGAATCAGTTGGTGTATTACCCGTCTGTGGCCCAATGTTGCCTATATCACCCGTTCGATTACCCTGAGATAGATTGATGGTCTCATTTTGTTCATTTCCCTTAGACACGGTTAATGTCGTAGTACCTAATGGCGCACTAAACTCTTTACGACGTGCAGTTATTCGCTTCTTCAACATATCGGTCAATGATGTCCAATTAACCGCAAACATAAATGGCGAAGTATTGTTGATCATTGGATACTTTTCAAAATACGCTGCCTGTTCTTCAGCTGTGGACGTTTGAATCATAGAAACGACCATCATCTGCGTAATTAACTCAGGCGGAAACGCCGAATCGAACTGTATGTCTAGTACTTCGTTATGATGTTCGTTTTGATTTGAGTTAAATACATAGAACGGCGTCTTGAGTGTCGTTTCGGTATCATCAAACTTATAGTCAATAATTTTATACACAGAAATTTCATCGTCATAGAACAATTGCAACTGCCAATAGCCGCCAACTGCAATATTCATGCCGTTTAAGATCTGTTGTATTGCTGCTTGGAGGGTGGTGGTTCGTAAGAATGAATCACGAATCAATCCGGCGCTAATCCACAACCCCTTGTTTAGCTTGGCACGTTTTTCATCTGGGGCACCCTCACCGAACAACCCATTGCCCAACCATTCCGTTGCAGGCGAATTGGCGGCAACCTTGGGAGTAATCAAGATTAACAGATTGGGATCAATAGATCGCAATTCTGGATGATTGCCTATCCACTCCCGGTCATATATTTTTCTTTGTTCATCGTATAGTTCTGGTCGTGACAGATTGATGTCTGGTTCGTCGCCGAGCGTCAACAATACACGAAGTTCTGTTTTTAGCTTGTTGTACATCTCCTGTGTAGTAGAATCCGTACTGACGTTATCAAACATTTTTATGATGTCATTAACTACATCGGTGGTAAATCCCTTCCAACTAATGAAAGCAGTATCCTTGGGATTTGCTCCTACTTCAGCGGTTTCATTTGTCGTGGGTGCCGATTCGCCATATGCCTTTTGTTGTGGCCGAACATATTTTGCACCAGCAGAAGTTGCTTCGAGCTTACCCAACAATTGATCAAAGCCAGCGCCTTGTGCAAAATAACTGTGTATGTCACTTATTCTGTTAACGTTGTTGGGGTCTTTGCCGCTTTCAATGACAGTAACAGTTTGTTGAGTACTCAAGCCCCATACGTTTTCACCAATAGATACAATTCTCGTGCTACACTTGTAGATGTTGGTTGCTGGATCTATATCGACGGTAAAGTTACCAACCTGACCTACTATAATGTCGTAATTTCCAGAATTTTGTTGTGAGAATTTTTCAATGACTTCTTTTCGTCCACGAACAACAATTTCGGTCAGTGTATCTTCAATGGTTTCACTGTTAAAGTCTAGGATTGTACTTGGTCGCTTATCATTATCATGATACTTGTGACCCCATTCCAGCACAATATAGCTACCAACCACCAAAAAGTGATTTCGTAGAAATTCAAGTTGTTGTTGGTTGTAACACTGCCAACGAACCTCGGCAATAAGCGGCGCGGCAAGACCACTTCGCTTGACTTGAACAGCCGTAATACCCGGTATCGGGTGTGCGCCAAGTGCAGTTGTTTGATCTTGCAATGCTTGTGACTGTTGGACTCGCTGGTTCGCTGCCTTTCGCTTTGGGTGGTCTTCTGCCAAATTATTGAAGTCTTTAAAGTCGGGCGTAACATACTTGATCTGTGTAGAATCGATGAGCGTCTTCTTTCCATCTTTATATGCATACCCTACAATGTCTCTATTTGCACCATATGTCAGGTCAAAGAGATTGGTATCGTTAGACGCGTCAAATCCGTGCAAACCAAGTGTGAAATATTTGTATCCAATGAACGTATCTTCATTGCACGAAGTCATACGAACAAATGGCGCGGTAATTGGCGTCGGCCATGTTGTTCGGCGCTTCTTTAATTCAGCACTAGTCCAAGGGCGGAATGAATTTAGTTGTGGAAAGGGTCTACGATCTTCTTCTTTGTCTGACATGGATTACCGCTTACGTGGAATGATGATTCTTTGTCCGGGTGTAAAGTGCAAGCTTCCATCGACACGACCGTTGGCGGCAGCAATACGCCACCATTCCATGGCAGATCCGAATACATTGTTAGCAATGATATCAGATCGGTCTCGTTCATCGGCCGTAATGATGATATCGTCTATATCTGGTGATATCGGCTTTGGTTTTGCTGTTTGATACACCGTTCGACCGTCAGGAAGCTTTTTTTCTACTAGCTTGGTTGTATATCTAGCCTGTGCTCTATTGCTCATGCGGTTCTCGGTTCGGTGGCAGACGGTACGCCCGCTGTATTAATTGCTACGGTCTGTGATCCTGGCTGATTATCTTGTGTGCGCGGCGGCGGTTCTGGATAGCCATAGAAGCTATAGCCTGTTCGAACCTGTGTCTTCTCTATTACTGAGAAGCTTACCGATATAGTCATGCCCATAGGAACTTGTGCATCAACATCAATGTCCCATGATGTATTATCTTCTACTGTGTGATTGATGCTCTTAATGTATCCTGGCTGATCGACGTAGTAGTTACCGATGGTCAATTGTACAAATGGTGGAACCATGAATCCATCAGCATACGATGCTGGAAAACACAAACCCGTCAGATAGTTTATCTTTTTCCAAATAAAGTCTAACTCTTTTTTGCTATATGCTTGTACATAAAACGTAAACGTCAATTCTCTACCAGCGCCAGCATATACGACATTCTTTTCTGTACGTCCGATGTATCGTTGTGCGTCAAAATCTGCCGTAACTGATTCTGCAATCTGGGTAAGTGATGCTCTAAATGGAATGACTTGATTGTTAACGTAATCGTGAAACATGAAGTCTATGAGATCCTTATATGTGTCACGAATTTCTGTTTTTAGATCTGCATTGACCGTTCTACCGCCGACATCACTTTCTTTGTTGGTCATAATTGCAGGCGATCCAGCAGCGCCGTCGCTGAAGTATCGGCCACCGTCAACTTTTGTTCTCTTGGATGCAAAGATACCAAAATCGTCAACAATCTTCACGCCTGGTGTAAGACCACCGACGTATCCAAGATTATAGGTTCTATCGGTTACAAGCTGTCGAATGTCAGCTTGCCATATCTTGGTCTGTTCTTCGAGATCGGCTTTAAATACTTTTACATCGCCATCGGCAGATTCGTATTTGCTGCCTAGTGACATTTCACCAAACAACATTCGTTCTTCTGCAGGATTCTGTGCAAACGGATTTGATGTTTGTGCACCAGAAATCAATCGACCTGTGGTTGGGTCGGTTGGTCCGATGTTAATGTTTGTACCAGCCTTGGCGGTACCACCAATTAATATAGTCGCGGCACTCTTAACAAACCCACCAACCTTACTAAGAAAGCTCTTTTTCTTCTCAGTGTCTCGTTGTACTTGCTTTTGTTTATCCGCAGCAGATGTTGCTGTAGACGTATTTGGTGTGTTTGTAAGTAACGGCGAAGTGCCCTGTAGTTTATATGGCAACCGATGCAAATATTCTAATGATGGAAGTGTACCTTGCATAGAATTTTGTAAGTATCGATCTGCATCATTCTTGTTAACAATGAAGTATCGAAGACCACTTAAGTCGGTACGTGAGGGATCGTTTCTTCCAGTTATTGCCTTGTTTGGAATTGGCGACCCCTTCGTACCGACTACGCTCTTTTTGATAGTATTGACTATACCGCTGCCAAAGCTGCTCAATGCACTACCAATATCACCCTTACGAAGAGCGGCACCAGCCTTTACAAAGGAATTTGGTTCTTTCTGAACTCGTGAGAATCCTGTCCATAGTGCAATACTAAAATATTGACCATCAATGTCAAGTTCTGGTCGTTCGTTGACATCTAATATGCCCGTCTCTAGTACACCCTTAACGGCAGAGACCACACGCGTCAATTTGTTTGGTGGTAGTAGGTTTAATAGTCCCGTTGGTCCACTACGACCAACTACACGATCTACTACCGTACGTGATGTTGCACGTTGAAGTCTACCAGCACCACCAACCTTGTCATCAGAGCCAGGCGATTTTTGTGCAGCAAGGTCTACGGTATTATCACCAGTAAGCAAACCCTTTACCACACTTCCTAGTATATTGGTAGATCCGTTACCACCTACGCCTACACCACGAGCAGTGCCCAATGGTCGAGTAATACGAAGCCAATTAGCATCTAATCGTCCAAATGGAAACAGTGGATTGTACAGACGAGTTTCAGAGAAGGTATTACCTGTCTGTAACTCTGCCTGACTCAACATGAATCTGACGCCTGCTGGCGACTTTAGGAATGCAGCAATACGTGATCGATCAAGTGATGCTGATCGGCCCGGCGACAATCGTGTGTCGTGTGCTGTTTTAGATCTGTCCGGGTCGTTCGGCTTGATTTCTAAAAATGGTTGTCCTACGCCATCGATACCCCGTGCAGAATATTTGCCGTAGAGACGATCCATTTTTTCTTCAAACCGATCCGTCATACCTTTGTATGTCATGTTCCATACCGATTAGCGTCGATTAACGAGCTAGAGACTTTTTTACCATCCATATTGACCGCGATGGCACCACTACGTAGTAGATTGATAAGCGTATCCAACTTCTGTTCTATACCTAGTGTACTTGCTGAACTGAATCCGCCATTAGCACTCATGCCTGTAGCAGAACCCATGATTGGCGATCCAATGGAAAAACCTTGTTGTAGGCCCGGAATGCCCAGAGACGTTAACAGGTTAAGAATACCTGCATCACCGGCCATTTGCGATATATCTGGTTGCACTGGTACTGGCTTCTTTTTCTTTTTGCCAAACAAGCCACCGATAAATCCACCAACCTTACCAACGACACTGCCTACGCCCTTTACAACACTGCCTACACCTGGCACCTTACCGATGAGTCCGGTGACTGCCTTGCCAATGCCTGATGTTGCTAGTGAACCGAGAACCGATCCCAATCCACCACCTAATAGTGTACCAAGGCCAGGAACAACCGATCCAGCTATTGCGCCAATCTTGCCGAGGCCGAGTGAACTACCAACACTCTTAGCGATGCCACCAAGGCCTCCACCCGACAATGCGCCGGTGATGCTCTTAAGAAGGCCGCCGCCAGTACCACCCAGAACACCACTTAGAATTCCAGCTGGCTTTGAAGCACCGAGGAGACCACCAATCTTACCAAAAATGCCACCAGCTGATTTAGCGCTGTTGAATATACCACCAACTTTGTCAAGAATACCGCCCTTGCTAGTCATGGTCTTTCCAAGCGATCCAATAAATCCTGTTAGTGATGTACTCAACTTCGATTGGATGGAAGTCATCTGAGACAAGATGCCCATTTGTGCCTTGTTCAGTACTGCTTCGCCGCGATGTAGAATGGTAGGTACTTCATTCGACTTTAGGTTTTTGAATATAGACATCAATGATACAGATGGTGCTGAGTCTTTACCAACTACTCCGCCAACTGCACGAGATTCGCCGCTCATTGAGTCAAGTTGTTTCTGAGCATCCGCTATTGTTTTGTCAATCTGAGCCTTTTGTTCTTTTGTCTTCGGTGTTATCTGTGAAAGATCTTGAATTTGACGTTCAAGTGAACGGCGATCCATTTCTTTAACACCGGCACGGCCGACGAAGTAGCCGCTACCAGCCGCCTTGGCCAAGTCTTGGTCGTTCATACCCTTGACTTTTTCTTCGGCGTTTCTGCCCCAACGAGTCGTCAAGAACGAGAAGATGCCCATAACTGCCCGTGAAATAGAATCCAATGGATTTGCTACGGCCTGTTGCAATTCATTTAATGCACTGTTGTTTGCTTTGATCATTGCATCCTCACCCGGCGATGTAACTTTCATAGCTTCATTTGTAGCGTTAGCAATATTGGCGAGCTCTTGTACAGAGATACCAAGACCACTGGAAATAGCCAACTTAAAACTACGCGGCATCTTATCAAAATTCATGCCCATAGAATCTACAGTAGCCTTCAATTGTGTTGCAATATCTTCATCGGTACCAAATTGTGAAGCAATCATCAATCCAGTCATGTCAATGCCTGGTGCAAACGTAGCAATGGATGCTTGTGCTTCTAATGTACCTTCAAAGTCGGTGACGATACGATCTGCAATACCACTAATGGTTGATAGTTCCGTACCCAATCGACGGACGAGGATTGCAGCACGACCCATTTCATCAGCACTAGCCTTACCAGACTTAGCAAAGTTGGCTGCATTAGCAGCAACGTCACGCATAACTCGAGCTGGGTTGGCATTGTTTGCCAACGCGGTAGCCTTCAATACTAGTGCAGAACTAGATGCGGCAGCAGCCGATTCGCCTCGAATACGAACAAAGTATTCAAGGATAGTTGATGTTTCATCAGCAGACAAACCAAGTTGTCTATTGAGCAACGATGCACGAAGAATCAAATCACTTGGTATTTCTAGGGTACCAAATTTATCACTCAATGCACCAGTTTGCTTTTGTACTTCTGCTAGATCAAGAAGTGCCCACTGAGCAGCGCCCATTCCAACAACATCTCTACTGTTTTGTATTTGAGAGAATCGTTGAGACGCGTCCAATCCTTGGTCAATAGTTTCTTTCAGTGCATTGACGTAAGAACCAAGGATAGCCTTTAGGGCCAGTGCAATAAGAGCAAAAATAGCAAAGCCGGCGCCCATTGCCTTTAATGCGCTGCCTAATTCTTTGACCTGACCAACAATACCACCGCCAAATTCCTTAGTTAAGAAGTTCTTAGCAGCTTGTTTTCTTTCCGCAGCAAGAACGAGTTTATCTGCCTCCTTTAGTGCAAGGATTTCTTCTCTTATTTTACTTTGAGTTTTTAGCTTATTATTCAGTTCGGTTTCTTTTGCATCACTAGCATCTTGTAAACGTGTTTTAACTTGTTCTAACGATGCTAGTTTGTTCTTTAGTTCAAGTTGCTTTTTTAATGACGCACCATACTGTTCTGCAACATCGATAACACCAGCATCGTCAAATCCCGCAACGTCTCGTCGTAGTTCATATTCGGCTGCTAGATTATTTTGAAACTTTTGTCGTGTTGCAATTTGACGTTCAATTTTTGAAATTTCTAATGCAGTTTGGGATATAGCCTCAGTCGAAGCAGCACTGTTTGCATCTCTCTGTTTATTGATTTCAGCGACAGTCTTATTAATTAACTCATTTTGTTTATCATAGAATTTTACACGATCATACATACGCTTAGTGATACCCGCATCACTTCGAGCAATTTGATTTGTTATTTTTTCAAGTTTGGTGATACGATCCAACAAAGCTCTAGTCTGTTCATTTGCCCCAGACAGAGACTTAATACTTTTTTCAATACCACTCAACATACCCAAAGATTTAGATCGTTGTAGTATCTTCTCAAACTTTTCAGCTTTTTTTGTCATCCTATCAAACTGAGATTCGTCAAACATTAGAGATGTTTCTTCCATTCGTCAGAGGAAAAATAATCTTCGTAACCTTTACGTCTCGGATGGTCCTTGTCTAACTTCATGAAAGAATTATGCAATTCCTTTTCCAGGCGATCAACCTCGTTGGAAAGACGTTGAAAGCCTTTGTGTTTAGCCAAGAATTTCTTAAACTTTCGCTCACGATCTTCGGTGGAAGACTCCATGAATAATCGTGTTAGTTTACGTGCGGGAGTATCAGACATATTATTTCGGCCTTATGTTGGGTCGTGTAGCATGACCGTGATCCATAGACTTTGTAGCGTTGTTTTCTTTTTGAATTGCATCTGCTAGCTTTTTCATATAGTACATACGAAGGAAGACGGGCATATTGTACAAATCCGAATATGTCCATCCACCTTTACCATACGTAACCATACTAAAAATGCTATCGTGTAATTCTAACTTATACGCTGGAGTTAGGCCAAAAAAAGTTTACATCAATCGGCACCTCTAACCGAGCTCGGTGTCCACACGACGGACATTCAAAATCAAATGTCAAATCGATATCTGGATTTACGGTTCGTGCGTATTCTCGAAACGCCTGCGCGTCACGCGCCAACATTGAGTCAACAAACTCACGAACTGCCTTACCGTCTCGTACTCCATCAACTGATAAGATAGACTTTTTCATACGAGTGGTAACGTCGGCTGTTATTTCACTCTTAACCATTTTCTTTACTGCATCAAGGTCAGCCTGAACTGCTCGTTCATCCTTGTGACTCAACAACTGGAACGTGATGGTTCGCTTGCTAAACGGCAGCTTGAACTCAAACTCATTCTTGTTCTTGTTTTTGTCACTAAACGTCAATTCTTTGTTACCGATCTCTTCAAGATTGATCGTATGTGACGTAGATTGTTCACACGCTGGACATTCAATCGTGGTATTATAGTCCTTACCGTATCCCATGATACGTGCAGCAACCATCAAACCATTCTTGTCACCGACAAGCAAATCTTCATACTTGATATCCTTACTCACGATCAACGCTTCAACGAGCTTATCAATAACGACACCACGCTGAATTAGATTTCGGCTGGTGAGGATGTCCTCATGCTTAGCCGTCATATAGTAGATTTCAATTTGACCAGATGCCAACGGGTGACTCTCTGGATAGTACCATCCTTTGGACGGTAGATCTACTATTTCAGTTGGATATTGGACTTCAGAAGACATATTGTATTACTCCTTAAAATATACATTAGAAACCTGCATTATACCGCTATAAATAGACTCTATACGTCAAATATCGGAGAGTTCGTCCGGTTCGTCTACATTGACCACATCTACATCCTTTAAACTCTTCGCATATTCCCGCTTGATGGTCCGTACGAACTCGCCAAAGAAGCTCTTACTGGGGGTAAAGTTCAATATCTTGCCATCAACCAACTTATCGATCATTTCTTGCTTTTCTTTCAAAATGTTACCCATATACTCATCAATCGTGTTCTCACAGGTCATGTAATAAGCAGAAACCTGCTTTGTTTGACCAATACGGAACAGTCGGTCCTCTGCCTGTTCGTGGATGGCAGGAACCCACCATCGATCAAGGAAAATGACCGTATCAATGGAATGCTGAAGTCCGTCAATTCCCATAGCACCAGCCCCAATACTAAAGGCGCCTACCTTCGCCATACCCGATTTTAACGAATCGATAGAACGTTGACGTTCCGTAGTCGAGAGCTGTCCATGAATCAATGCACATTGCGTGCCATAGTGCTTGGCGAGCTTCTTAAGGGGTTCTACATAACAGGAGTAGATCAATACCCCCCGATCCTGTTCCAAAAGCTCATCCACCATCTCGATAACCCGTGGCATTTTCTTTTCAATTAAATAGTTCTGAATTGCTGGCATTTCTGCAATCGTCGGCTTACCCAAACTACGCCACTTACGAAAGAGCTTATCCAGTAATTCGTTATATTCCTTCGTTTCAGTTGGTGACAACTCGACGTATAGATCATTACGTTGCTTGGGCGGCAATTCGGTCAGAATATCCTTCTTCAACCGACGAATGATCAGTTCCTTGGTACGTTCGTGTAGATCGTCCAAGTTTCGAGGATCTTCACCCTTCCAACCACCATACTTTTGTGTGAACTGATAGAAATTATTGAATCGTTCCTTGTCCAAGAAGTTTAAGAGCACAAATGCTTCGATGGGTCTATTCAGTACGGGCGTGCCCGTGAGAAAAATGACATGTTTGGTTTTGATGCCTGGGTATAACTTACGTTGTTTGTAATCACCGAGGATCGACTTAGCTCGTTTGGTTTGCCGATTCTTTAGGAAGGTCGCTTCATCGCATACCAATAGATCAAAACCAGCTGCTCGCAGCTCCTCAGATCGTCGTTCGACAACATCGTAGTTAATGATGTGGTATTGTGCGTCAATACGACCAATCTTATCAGTTCCAGACCAAATTGTTGACTTTTTGCCAGTAAAACGATCTATTTCTCGTGACCAGTTAATGACAACCGACTTTGGACAGACAATAAGCGTCTTCAATTTCTTGTAATGTGCATAACCAATTGCCGTGGCGGTCTTACCCAACCCCATCTGGTCAGCCACCATGCCTCGGCCACCAGCACGTTCAATGAATTCTACTGCAACACGCTGATACGGATACAAGTCTAACTTCGTCCCAACTTCAATGTGCGTATCTTCCTTTACACGAATCTCATCGAGTTGAGTTTTACGAGCCAATTCTTCACGATAACACTTTTTCACTTCAGCATCTGCATTTACTTGTGATGTACCACCGAACAATTCAACGACCTTGATGACCTGTGGCGCTGGAAATGACCAACACCGATCATCGGCCATCCACTTACGACCATCAATCTCAAATTTGAAGCGTTCAAGCAACTCTTTATCATACGCAAACGAGATGTGGATAGCATTTTTCTTGCCCATCCACATCTGTACATCTAACTTCTTTTGATTGTAGGTACTTTTTGGAAGCGCTAGATCGGCTATGGACGTTCCTGCAAGTAGTCTCTTGGCCGCCTCGGTCCAATCACCGGGCATCGGATTGGTTGATAACCAATGAATGTAACTGGGGTCCATGTCATAGATTAGACCGAGACTTTTTCCTTTGTGCTTTCCAAATGATATGATTATGTCGTAACTCTCTTTGGGTGCCATTATATCATTCCTGTTGAGCTGCAGTAAAAATAATGATGAAAGTGTGTTTTGTCAAGCGTTAAGTTAAAATACACATAATGTTTATCGTGCAATGCCACGACAGATACCACGTATTACAGTTCTATTTCCTGCCGGTGCAGGTGGCGCTGCTTTGATGGCTACAATAGAAACTGCGTATCTGTTATAACCAATAGCATAGGTTGCGTTGTATCCACCAGATGCGCTTGATATAATCTTATAGGATGCGGGCGTACCAGTTGGTGGTGCACCGCCCAATAAGTCTGTCCAACCACTAGGGCCGGCAGTAGATGCAGTATTTGCCTGGAATCTACCACAGTTGAATAATATAACTTCGGTACCTGCTGTTGGCGTTACGTTGCCAGAATTAATAGACGTTCCGTTATTTCCAGCTGCTCCGGTTTTCCCATCCGATGGATCGCCGCTGGTAACGCACCCAGATAATTCTACTATTAATACTTGCAAAGCAGATGTAAACGCACAATTAACCGTAACGGCCTGTGAGCCGCCGCTGTCGTTATATGCATACCAGATTTCTGAGGTAAATGCATTGATGTTACTATTAGATTGTATACGGGTCCATCCACCAGTCGCGCCGCCGCCGGTGATGCTGCTAACTACAGAGCCACGTACTAATGCAATGAGTATATTACCAGAGGTCCATGCAACGCCTGGCGCATCGGTAACCAATGAACTTATACTAATACCAGTTTTTTCTTCTTGTTGAACTATGTTTATTCCCATAGAACCTCTGGTAGTGGATCACGCGTTGCGTCTGCAGCATCTCTATTGCCTGTAGCATGTCCAGCAACAGTACCATCTACATGTCTACTCACAAAATCACAACTATGTGCATACGGAACTACCGTTGGTATAATCTTATGAAAGATATCCTTGTCTACATAAAATACATCAAACTGTTTTAAATGAACGGTTGACACTTTTTCGCTATCACGCGTCCATAATTCAACATCACACTCTCCTTGATATATTACCATATCGTGTCCATAGGTGTGTGTATGACCTTGAATAATGGCACCAAGTTCGGTAATTGTAAACAATCTACGAACAATGCCCGTTTGACTTTCCTTTTCACCAAATTCATTGGTTAGACAGGTTAATTCATCATTTGCCATATGACTCTCTTATTGATCCGATTCAGCGTACATTTTTTGAATTCGTAAGTTTTTAGTACCTAATGCTGCTCGATATGTTACGCCAAATCGCATTAATGTATCTGCGGCCGGCAAATCACTGCCTGTAAAAGTACCACTAACTGATATGCCCAATCCAATATCATCAATTCGCCATCCTACATACGAACCAGATGGTGGTGCGAATAAATAATAGTCATAAATGCTCCGTGCATTAAACGTAACACCAGTATTAATTTGTGCAATTGGATTTGCGTTATTACGAGATACTATTTGCCACTGCGTATCTCCTCTAGGATAGCTCAATTGAAATCCAATACCACGACCAAGTGAAGATGAATCGTTACCGGATGCGTTAACCATTGTTTGATCGGTTAATCCAACAAAAATACGTGAACCTGATACGTTACCAACACCAGCCGAGCCGGTGTATGAACCATCGGGAAACGCAACGCGTGCAAAGAAGAAAAACCCACCAGACCCAGTTTCAGATGATCCTCTAAACAGCGTAGTTAGTGCATGGCCCGAAGACGCCGTAACAATAGTACCATTCAATCCAGCACCAGTTGCTAGGTTAGAAGTCCATCCGTATCGAATGGTCGGAGTTGGGTGTGAATATGTGCCAATATTGGTTAACGACATACCAGTAACAGTTGGCGCAGCACCTGTTCCCGGCGACATAACTTGAACATTATTATTAAAAAATGAAGGTTGATATTGTACCGCTAAGCCTGATGCACCAATACTGGACAGTAAGGATCTACCTGCAACTGTACGCATGTACATTCTTGCAGACCCAACAGATGGATTATCTGGCTTTGCATCACGAACGCCCATTTCTAAGAACGTATTCGATCCGGTTAATTCCATCGATGAACCAGTAATAGATCCAATAATTGCAGTATTTGCAATAAAATCAGTTGCATATGATGAAGTTGATGCATACGATGCACTTACACTCGGCGTACTGGGCGCATATGATGCAGTTTCTGCATATGATGCTGATGTAATAGATCCGAGTACACTTTGTGCAGTTGTTGCATAAGATGCACTACCAACTAATTCACCAACAAAGCTGCCAGTAAAACCCAGTGAAGCTGATAAACTGCCGGTGATGGCTGTGGTTTGTAATTGTGCCATATGTTAATTCTCGTCCTTATGTAAATTCAATCTAGCTTCTAGTGTATCAACACGATCTGATAGTTCTTTTATAACATTAATGAGCAAGGGTACCATCTTAGAATACTTGATACCAGCTATTTCATGAGACTCATCATATTCGACCAATGATGGATATATCTTTTCAACATCTTCAGCGATTAATCCAATATCAGGTACATTTGTACCCTTCCAATTAAAGGATACGGGTTCTAGCAATTGAATATTCGACAACTGTGAAAGCAATGGTGTAATATCGTTCTTGTATCGACGAGATGATAGTTCGACCAAATTTTGTGTTCGAACCATTGATGCAGACACAAAGCCAATGGTTCCGCTGGTAATGGTTGATGTTTCGCCTATAAATGTAGATGATGATACTATACCATATGCATAGATATTTTTAAATTTGTTATCATCAGTCCAAAAAAGATCATCGGTACTTTTTTCTTTACCGAGATCTATTGCATGTGATGTACCTGCTACAAATTGACCAATTTTGGCATATGGAAACAATGTTCCGCTGTATGCATCATCCCATCTACTATATTGAAATGCCAGTCCAAGGAAATTTCCACTGACCGAACTAGACACAATATTAAAGTGTATGCCGCCTGGACGTTCTGTTGCGCCAACCCCACCACCGGATGCAGCCAATGTTATAGCATGTTGAAATTGTGCATTTAATGGTGACGAGTGCAATGTACCACGAGATGTATTAGCAGATACATTAGGCAAATATATAAACGATGATGATATAGAATTAGAAACGACCAAACTACCAGTAACTTTGTTCAATGATCCAGAGATAGTAAATCCAGTACCAGTCTGACTTCTACCATATGACGCAGTATCTGCGGACGAAATAGAACCAAGGACATTCTGTGCAATTTCTGCATATGAAGCCGTTAATGCATATGATGCCGATGTAATTGATCCAAGAACATTTTGTGCAACTGTTGCGTAACTTGCAGTTTCTGCGTATGATGCAGATATAGACGGATTGCCCGGGGCATAGCTAGCACTAAGAGCCGTTAATGCATATGATGCCGATGTAATTGATCCAAGAACATTTTGTGCAACTGTTGCGTAACTTGATGTTAACGCATAGGATGCAGATCCTTGCAATGATCCAGTTGCACCATTTGCAAGAGATACACTGCCGGTGATCTTATTTAATGAGCTAGAAATAGTAAATCCAACTGCACCAGACCCAATACCATATGAGGCACTGGCAGCTGATGATGGTACAAACGTTATACTGGTGGCCGCAGATGCGCTTATTGCATAGCTGGCAGATACAATTCCGGTAATTTGGGCACCATCACCCTTAAATGATCCGGTAATACCACCAGTTTCACTGCCTTCAACATAGCTTGCTGTAGCTGCATATGATGCGGAAGTAATACTCCCAAGAACATTTTGTGCTACCGTAGCATAGGAAGCAGTTTCTGCATATGAAGCAGACACACTTGGAGAACCCGGCGCATAGGATGCACTAAGGGCCGTAGCAGCATACGATGCAGAGACAACTGACCCCAACAGCGTCTGTGCAACTGTTGCATAGGACGCAGTAGTAGCAAATGACGCAGAACCAAATAACGGGCCAGTAAAGCTTCCGGTAAACCCCTCGGAAGCTGTTACTGAGCCCGTTATGTTTGTACTACCAGAGACAATTAAGCCCTTTCTTACTACAAATTCATTTGCCATGTGTTATCCCTTTTCATTATCCAAAGGACACCCGTATTGTATCTAAATTAGATTGCTTGTACGATTGCCTTGACGGTCCAACTGTTGATTGATGCTACAACTGCCTTCAATCGTGCATTACCAGTGACCACATCAACTGTAAACGATATGTCGGTGGTATCGCCAACGTCGGCTGTACTTGTATCTGTAAATTCTACAACTGATGCACTCCACACGGACATAACTACGCCGCTTCGAGCACGGGGTCCATTCTTAACTACATAGGCAAACTGAGCCATGTCATATGATCCGGTACTAACCAATCCAACTACTGTTGTACCAATGTTGGCGGTTGTAGATGCCGTCGTATACAAGGCACCTGCAATAATCGATGGTCCAAGCCCAGAGTTAAACGTGACAGGACCAAGGAAGGTTGCCGATCCACTTACGTTCAACGAACCAGTAACACTCATTACGTCATCAGCAGTATCACCAAACTTAGTACTACCCGATTGATAGATAATTGATGACGATACCATTTGTGTATTGAATACACGAGCAGTAATGGTATCGGCTTCAATTGTTGTAGCCGATACAATCAATGGTGTAATGGTTTGGCCGGCGATATTTGCTACAGTCTGTGCTGATGAACTAACGATACCAACTGGCTTGTTGTTAATTGCTGACCAATCGGTGGTTATCGCATAAGACGAACTACCAGCGGTAGTTGCGTAGGATGCGGTCAGTGCATTGGTGGCGTACGAAGCCGATCCAACCAATGATCCAAGCAATGAACCAGTAAAGCTGCCAGTATACGATCCGGTGCTAAAGTTAACTGCGCCTGCATTAGCTGCGTAACTTGCCGTTACTGCATATGACGAAGATACAACGCCTGTAATGCCAGCACCGTTACCTTGGAACGCTGATGCGGTAAGTTGATAACCAGCAGCGCTAACGTTACCAGATACCAACAGTGTACCGCTAATCGTAGTATTACCAAATGTGTTTACCGATGACTGGCTTGCAATACCAACAGGCTTGTTATTGATGGCACTCCAATCAGTACCTGCGTACGAAGCGGAGATAACACCAGTAATGCCAGCACCGTTACCTTGGAACGCTGATGCTGTAAATGGCAATGAAGTAGTGATTCGAGATCCATCATCATCAAGACTTGACGTAGCAATAACACTGGTGCCCGTCCAGACAACCAGCCTATTAGCGACACCTTGACCAGTAACGCCGCCGCCTGTTGCACCAGCCGTTAATGCGTATGAGGCTGTAGCTGGTGTAAAGGTAATACTTGTGGCGGCTGATGCTGTTGTTGCAAACGACGCAGATCGTGCTAGATCGGCATACGATGATGTGATGGCATACGACGAAGATATAACTCCAAAGATGCCCGCACCATTACCATGAAAGAATCCACCACTAATAAATGATGATGATATGGTAGTTGATACATTCAAGTTGCCGGTAACAAATGCGCCACCAGCCAGAACAATTAAACCTTTGCGAGCAATAAATTCGTTAGCCATGTAAAATACCCAAGTGTACGGGGTTCAAGTTATATCAGACGAGGAAACAGTTTAAACAGCGATTGCACTGTCCATGTACTCGATCCACTTCCGGCACTATGAACTTGAAATATTATACTATCGTTTACCAACAAGAAACCCGTTATTAAATCTGAAGTATCGCCTATATCTGTAGAGGATACATCAGTAAATCTATACGTACTACCACTCCAAATGCCCATTACAGTACCAATACGAACGCCACCCTCACGTTGAGCAAGATAATCAATGGTTGCGCCAGAAAAGCTTGCGGTAGAAATAGTTGGTCTGATGTTTTCTGTAACGCCAAAGATTCCACTGGTTACTGATCCAGTAATTACAAACAATCCATTTTGCGAATCAAGAACTAGTTTATTAGTTTGAACATTATCAGTTACTTCTAATGTTCCTGTAATAACTGCGGTGCCAGTGTACGGAAATGGATCTTGTACTGGTGAGTAACTTGCTGTTTCTGCATAAGACGACGATATAGCATTTGTTATAACGCCTGCTGATGCCAGAGCGTAGCTTGCCGTTTCTGCAAATGATGCCGATCCGGCAGATTTGGCATATGTTACATAGTTTGGCATCGTCAAATTTACTGGCGATACGCTCGTACTGACGACTAATGTAACCGTCTCTATTGTCTGACTACCTACTCGAATGGAACTTTGACTAGATCCGGTGACGGCTACATTTATCGGTTGTTGTGATCCCGATATGGTAACAATCATGGCTCGGTGACTCCTCGGTTGACGCTAATCTTACCCTGCATCAATCGATATGTTTCTGGCGGAGAAACAGTTGGATTATTTGCAATGATGTCATATACAAATTTACTGCCTGTAACTCCGAGCTGCCATGTATTTTCTGCACCGAGATAGGTGTCTACACTTGCCGTTGTAAAACTTACGACGCTCATGGTAAACGCCATCACTTGGGAGGGATCATCAAACGCTTGTTTGATACTGCCAGTAAATGACCAACCAGTTACGTCCAGAGAACCAGTACCAGAATCATCATATAAGCTGAAATTCATCTCAAATGATGCGTTCTGTGTTACGCAAATATCATAGTTGTTGGTTACTGTACATGACATAGTTTTACCTGATAAAAAGATTCTCCCCCATCAATAGACACCTATAAGTATCCTTAACGGGGGAGAACCCAACTGAATATACCACAAAATTAGAAGTTCAAGATCCAATAATCTGCTTGAATAGTAAGATTGATTTCGGCTGGTTCATCGGTACCCCAGTCAGCGTCACCAAAGTTTGCTTCGGTGATCAAACAGCCCTTGCCAATCCACTCTTCTACCTTGTCTCCAACTGGTCCCAACAAGTTGAAAGTAATGTCCTTCTTATAGAAGTCAGCATATCCGTCACGACCCGTAATGGACTCGTGGTGGAGTCGGACCCATTCCATGACCGATTGTGCGCCTGACGGTACAATTGGATCATAAAGCGTGCAACTAATTGGGCCCCACTTTGACTTACCCTTAACATAACGTTCAACGTTAATGTGGGGAAGTACCTTGGCTTCTGCTGAATACTTAGGACGTTCAATCTTTCGAACCAGATACGATGGAACTCCATCGATATACATGATGAAACGATTCTTCATCTTTGGTTCGAAACTCGTAAAGAACATCTCGTTCTCTGCTACTAAATTAGCCATCTTTTATCTCCAAAAATTTATACTGCCGCGCCCAACGGGGACAACCATAAATATCGTACTAGTCAAAATTTAGAGTGCCGGGGACCAAATTGACCCCCGGCCATCTAAGTTACTTACTCTGGGAATGTAGCGCCAGTCGGTAGGATGTTGAACTCAAGACTGATGAATTCAGCAGTACGTGCTGGTTGTAGATACAACTGACCAACCAAAATGTTACGGTCAATTAAATCTGGTGTGTTGTTGGACTCGTCCATGACAACACGGAAGGCATACAAACCAGATCGTTCCTGAACAGACTGTAGGTACGGATTGACAATCGACAAGAATCGATTACGTGTAGATTCTACGTTCTGTTCGAATACTAGGTAACGAGATGTTGATGCAATGAACTTCTTAACTGCGATCAACAAGCGTCGGACGTTAATACGATCAAGAGCAGAAGCCTCTTGTTGTAGTGTCTTCTGACCCCAAGTGACGATACCTTGGCCTGGGAATGTAGCAATTGGGTTGACACGACCTTCATACAAGTCATCTCGATTTGCCTGGTCGGTACGTGTACGAACCTGTAGAGCTACGTCAATGTTACCACGGTTTAGACCAGCCGGAGCAAACCACTCAGCAGCAACACGGTCGTTGAATGCAAATACGTTTGGCATAACAACAGACGGCGGTGCCCAGATGGTCTTGTTGCTATTCGTATCACGGATCTTAATCCAAGGATAATACGTTCCAGCGTAGTTAGTATCAAGATCTTGAACGTCATTGACGGCCGTAGATACTGTGGCACCCAAGATAGAACTGTCTAGGATGTAGAAACAGTCACCACGATTTTCACACATGTTAACACCTTCTGTTACAATGTATGAGTGTTGGCTGTAAATAACGCCTGGCATTACCAACATGTTGATGTCAAATGCATCTGGGTTTGCCAATCCATCAATACAACGCTTGTAGGCACGAGCGCCAGCAACCGTTGAGTCGCTTAGGTCAAAGCCTTGCGTGTTGGTTGCGCTAATTGACGAACCAAGTGCAACCTGGCGTGATGGGCTATATCCATCAAATCCGTTCTGGAATGGAACTGAGAACTTACGGATAGATGTTGCATTCTGTGGCGTAATGTCAGTTGTATCAGTTGCACCTAGCATTGTCAATAGATCGAAGCCAGGATCAGCACCACCCGCAGCGTACGAGGTAGATCCGGTTGCAAAGACACCAACTCGTAGCGTAGATCCGGCAGCATTGATTGAACCAGATGGGATTGGATTCAAATATGCCAAACCAGTATCATCACCAAAGTCAAATCCATAATAGGTCTTGTTGTTTGCAACAGCAGTTGTAGCACCCGTTGGTGTTGCGTAACGAGTAACGACGTATGCTGGAGCTGGAACAGTTGCCATATTCAACGGAGCAGCTAGTGCTGCAAAGCCGTACGGAAGTGATTCTTCTGGTACGTTATCAATAGCTTCATCCAATTCAACATAGACGTACTTAGAGTTGTTTGGATAATCGCCTTCTAGGTAGATGTCGTTGTTTGCATCGATGATCGTACGTGCAGTACCAATGCGGCGAGCAATGTAATTTGGAGACGATGGATCAAGTGTCAATCCGTCATACTGTTCAAGAACATTCAACTTAGCATCTGTGTCATCAAACTTACGAACCAATACAGAGAATGTACCGTAACCAGTGCCGGCCGAATTTGGACGGATGGAAGCGATAGAGATCTTAACGTCTGTGTTGGCAGCGTTACCATCGGACAATGTGTGGAACTTGAATAGATTGTACTTAGAAGATCCGATGGTCTGTGAACGAATCCAAGGCGTTACAGCCTCACGATACGTACCATAGATAGAACCAGACAACTTAAGCTCATTGGATTCAATACTAAGTGATACTGAGCCAGATCCTGCAAGTGCGCCACTAATAAACGTTGTAGCAGATGGGAACTGAAGTAGTACGTAACCATCTTCACGAGATAGTGGAGAGGTTCCCAAAACCTTAGCAAAGTAATTTCGGCTGGAAGGATCAAAGCTCATGCTATTGAATGCTTCTAGTCCGTTTGAACCACTGATGTTAATAGTAAATGCGGTTGATCCGCTGGCAGCACCAACGCTACCTGTGTTCAACGTAACACCGTTACGAGACGGGAAAATAACACCAAACGGAACAGAGACCGATGCAGAGTTAATGCTAATGATCAATGATTCTACTGTGGTGTTGTCATACCCATCAAGCCCAAGTACACGACATACTGTTGCGCGACTTGCTTCACGCAAGTAGTTTTGCACAGCATACGGTGTGTAATAGTCGGGAGTTGTGTCGCCAAACAGTGCATTAAACTCTTCTTGAGACTCTACGATGACCGGACGAAATGCCGGACCCTTTAGCGTCGGCCCAATGAAGGCTGCTCCAATTTCAGCAATGCCCTGCGGCAAAAATGATAGATCTCGCTCAACCGTAAATACGCCTGGGCTGATTAATCGTTCGGCCATAAATTAGTTCTCCAAAAATTTGTTATGTTTGTACTATATGACCGTTAGACAACCTTATTCAGATAGTGGTGCGTCGGGAATAAACTCACCAGTGGCTAGATTTACCTGACCAACGCCATACTTGTCTTGCAGTCTCTTTACCAATTCAAATCGTTCACTATCTAGTTCATCTAACGATGTATCGGTCATTTGTAATTCTGCATCAACTGTCTTCTTTTGATAGTGCAATTCACCATATCGTTTGGTGAGCTCGTTCCATCGGGTTTGTAGACTAATCAGAAGTGAATATTCTTCTTCTGGTAACTTTACTACGTCCGCCATAACCACCTCATAGGATTAATTGTGTTCAATTCATAAGTATCATTTTGTTAATTCAAAATGCTATACATATCAGGTATGCTCAAGTTTTAACTTCCGGTGTACGTATCTCGATTTCCATCAATTTTAGTGCCAGTACGGTCAATTTCAGTCATTACGACCAATTTTTTCGCTGTATAGGTCTTTTTGGTGGCCGGGCTTATCTTGAAGTTTCGAACAATACGGTCTGGTACAAGATAGGCGCTTACTTTCATCTGAAACGTACTTCGGACGATACGATCTTGGGTGGCTTCGAGTTCAGTTTGGTTATCAAACCCGTCAATTCGGACCCTAAACTTGAATCCATTACGAGTGCCCCAATATTCGTCACCTTCAACCTGAATTTGACCGATTAGGTCGGACATTTGTTCCTCATACTCTGTCCAAAGTACAACATCGTACGAAATTGTTACGTAATCAGGTATGATGGTTGCATGAAACTGTCGAGACGGTCGAATGCCGTTAAGTACAGCAAACTTGTCATATACATTTCTACGATTCCATCCAGAATCCCATGCCATCTCAACATATTTGTTGGATGGATTGGTCATTTTATCACGTTCAATACCAGTACGACGAATCATAATGACCGGCGTTTGTGCTTTGTCACTGCCAGGCTCTCGTATAATGCCATCTTTTCTAAAAGTAGACCATCGTTCTGGTGTACCGTAGAGTACTGGGACCAATCTAGACGTATCATTGTCAACAATTAATGGCTTGATTGTATCACTGAGATAACTTACAATGGTTTCATCTATGCTCATTAATGTAACGCGAAGCGGCGACTGATCTGCCTCGTCTAATTTGTTATCTAATCCTCTATTGCCTACGTCATTTATAGCCTGACTATCTGCTGAATATGCGCGTGGATCGTTCATGTAATTGGTGCCTCAAGTTGAAGACCCGTCTGCCGTGTAAGGTGCGTTGATACAACAATAGAATGGTTGTACAACGTCTGTCCTGCAACAAGTTGAATTTCGTTTATTGCGTTGATTTCAAAATACAAATTGTTGTAATCAATAATGTCACCAATTTCTGGATAGATGTTGCGGAGCTTACACTCTTCTCGCAAGAAGTTAAATTCAGCAACTTGTTCAATATTGATAGTCTGACTATCCTTTACTGCAGTATTTAATTGACGATCTACCAAACACGGTACCTGTACGCCTCGATACCACTTCTTGCTACTAGATTCACCGTATACGTTCTTCTTAGACTCAACAATGTTCAATTTGTACAATACAACAGGTACGTCAATAAATGTATTGACTAATTCTTTGTTGAAATGTAAAAATAGATTGTAATCTTGTTGAGATGTAAATCGCATGGTAATCCTTTAGAAAATGTAAATTGGAAGTGGTACGTGTTTCAAAATATCGCCCATGTTTTGTTCATTTTCCATCTGCTTTTGCATTTGCGCAGCCTTGCCAGTTTGTTCTAAGGTCTCTCGCAAAAAATCTTCCATACGTTCTATTTCGGTTTGTCCTTCTTGTCTTAGTGTCAATCCATCCAAACGAACTTCCGCGTTCGGAATAGGTAACGAATCATACTTACTACGAATGTTACCAAGAGTGATTTTGCACAAAGCAAGAGTATACCCATAAATCCACTCTTTGCCAACGTCATTGATGTCACCAAACGGAACAAATGTAAATGGTACATTGCTATAATCACTTACGACACCTGTTTGACTGCGACCCGAACCGTCATCGGAACCTGTCATAGCAAATTTTTGATTCTCTACCATGTACTCGAACCAAACACGATCACCAGCATCATCGCTGCCAGGTAGGGGATACAGTCTAACTTTATTGTTTCTTATTTCAAAGCTAAATGATGATCTACGAATTTGATCGTTTAATTCAATAGCTTGTGCTCGAAGAATGGTCTCATACATCGGCATGACTAGGAAATTAGACGATACAGCAAATCCAGACCAACCAAACGATCCCAACATGTTACTCATATCGGTACCAGTACCAGCAAACGGATCAAAGAATCGTTGCATAGCAGGTACACGTTCATGGAATACTCTACGAATTTCTAGTCTATTACCAGACTCGGATACAGAAGCCCAAAGAGCCTGTAAATCGTATTCTTGTTGATGTGCAGTCATGGTTACAAAGCCACGCTTTACATCGACAGTACCACCGGACCCAGCCTCAGTTCCATAATCAGCTGCCATCTTAACCACATAGGGTACTGGCGTAGATCGTATTAAAGTCTGACTAAATGATGACCCCGTAGACATACCTTGGTAAGCCATCATGTTTTCTCGCATATTAAACTCATTGACAATTGATGCAAATTTCATGGTTGCTCGTTCAAAATTTGCATAAATGTTTCTATCTTCAAGTTCAATAGATACAATTGGATATCCCAATGTACCACACACCCATTTAGCTACCTGCGGGGCAGTTTCTACAAATTCATCATCATCGTCAAACAATGCGAATGGTGTTTTGTTTATTGGGGTACTGCCGGAGCCGGGCCAAAATCGAACCGCAACAACAGGACCACCGCCTACTGGATCTAGTGGCATGTATAGTTCTCTTTAAAATCTACGGCGTGTGAGTCGGCCGGGTCTATATGATCGCGTAGTTTGTTGGAGGCTAGGAGGTAACAAACTGTCATCACCAGATAGTTCATAGTCTCGCTTTGCATCATATGCATCATCGCCATATTGAGCATACCAAGGATCATCTTCTGGTCGCATTGGTCGTGGTCGAGGTTTAAATTGAGCAGATGCTGGATTTGCCTTTTGCATAAACTGTGCATAAATCTTTGCCGCCGCCTTTCGAGCAGGATGTTCTTTTGGATACGACAAAGCAGTTTTTACAGTAATATCTTGATCCGTTTCTGGATTCTTTACTGTTTGTGCCAACATAGCATCTCGTTGTGCATCCTCGTCAATTCGGTTCAATATTTCCGATAATTTCATACAAAACTCCACAAAGGTAACAACTATAAATAGTCAAACAGAAAGGGGGTAGCCTATTTCTAAGCTACCCCCTCTGTACCCTCATCACGTTACGTGAATCTTAGGATCAGACCGTGTTCAAACCATCGATCAAGATCTTACCGAAGAATTCAGGACGTACCATCTTCTTGGCGTAACGAGTTAGAACACCACGACGAGGCGTAAAGTTCTGTGGATCGTATACCAATGGAGTCATGATAAGTGGGATGTACGGAGCGTAAACTGCGCCCGTCTCTAGGAAGTTCGATCCACGGAAGCCCATCAAGACTACGTTGCCCGTGATGTACGGGTTCTTGTAGACTGTGAAGCGGTTCTGGAATGAACCAACAGAGGATACACCCATTGCAAAGTTGCTCTGGTTACCATCGGTCTTGACTGAGAAGCCAGGGATGGTTTCTAGAACCGATGCGACGGATGGAGAAACTACCATCCAGTTAGCACCGCCACGTAGCGTTAGCTGGTGGATCTTGTTGCTTACTTCCTGAATCTTGATACCAAGAGTCTGGTTCCAAGTCATCTGCGTATAAGCCATACCGGAGATGTTAGGATCATTGATGAACGCAGATCCGTCCCAAATACGACCGACACGAGCAGACCAGTAACCTGTGGTCTGAGCATTAACCAAGAGCATCTCTAGGATTTCAAGGTCAATTTCAAGAGAAATGTACTCAGACAACATGGCTGTCAATTCAGCTTCTGCGTCAATGCTGTGGTAAGCATTCAAGTCTTGAGCCAATTCAGGTGTCCAGACGGCCTTCAACTTACGGGTCTTAGCAACAATCGGCTCAGAACGTAGGGATAGGTCGATTTCTGGAATGTTTAGATCAACACCCGTTGGTGGGATTGAAGAGCCAACAGTATCTTCAAAGTCGCCACGAGTAGAATCTGTAGGCTGCTTGGTGTAGGAAACTGCGTTGATGACCTGAGCATTGGAAGCAACAAACGAGATAACCGTCTGGTTTGCGTTCAATGTGGTCAAAGCAGGCAACCAACCAGTTGCAACTGTACCAGATGATGCACCCGTTAGAGGTACATACGAACGAACTGCCAATAGGTCAGGGTTCGTCAACAAGGATGCTGAGAACGAGTAAACTGACAAACCGGACAAGGAAGCAATCAACGTAGCATCGTAGTTAACAGATGCGGAATTTGCTGCTGCAACGCCAGGCTGACCAACTGTACCGGAGATCGTGATGGAGCCGGTTAGATCGTTAATGGAATATCCAAAACGACCAGCGCCATATAGACCACCTGTTGGAACTGTTGCGGAACCAGAAGTAACGCCGTAGACTGAATCACCGATGGAACGAGGTGCAACAGCTGTGCCGTACTTGAAGTCCATGTAGAAAATTAGTCCAGAAGGCAAGTTCATTGGCTGAACTGATACGAATTCCTTCGCAGCGATTTCAGCAAAGACCTTACGAACTAGAGGAAGAGCAACACCATTCCACTGTTCAGCAGAAGCTGCGCCAGTCTTGGTGTTTTCTGAAACAAGTTGACGAGCCTGGTTCTCAAGGAGAACGGCCATGTTACCACGGTCAACTTCATGCTTTAGACCTTCAAGAAGACCTGTCTTTTCCCACTTCTTGGCCAATCCACGGGATTGTGTCAATAGAGCGTCAAGCGGTGTCTTACTTTCGGTCAGAAGCGAATTTAGATCAAACGAACTCATAGGTTATTCCTTATGGTTTAAGTTGATTAGCGGGCAATGATGCCGGCTAGCTTCTGCATACGGGCGACTTGTGTATCGCCTTCAGTTAGAACTGTTTGTGACTTCGGCTTTGTAGAACCAACCGACTTAGATGCACCCTCGGTGATCTTAGCGGCAACGTTTCTTGGCGTTGCTGTTCCTACCTTACCTGTCAAAGACTCGGCAAGAGTAGAGTAAACCAACTTGGTTTCACGAAGCGTCGTAGCGCGATCAAACTGCTCCACAACCTTCTTCTTTTGACCTTCCGACAGGTTGAATGTGCGGAAAATCTTGGTCGTGTACATCAACTTAGAGTTGAGCAGTGTGACCTCATTGATACGATTACGAAGTAGCTTGATTACCTCACGGTGCTCGCGAATTGAACGCTTGAGCTCTACGTTTTCAGATGTAATGTGACCAGACATATCATTCTGTTCGTCTACACCTACTTCACGAAGAATTTCTTCGAGGTCTACTTCCTCATCTTCACCTTCTGTAACCTTTTCGCCAGCTGGAACACCATAGGTGTCCTTCTGGTCCTTACCATCCTTATGAACGCCTTCATCGCCATCGCCTTCAAGCGTTTCAGCAGTTAGGCCAGCATTGATATCGTTACCGGCATCAATCTTGTTAAAGCCTTCCTGACGCTCACCAGCAAAAGGATTACCTTCGCCAGCGTCCATACCACCCTCTTCGCCCTGACCCATTAGATCGGCTTCAAGTTCGCGGATGATTGCTTCAAGATCAAGGTCGTCGCCCTGACCGAATTCATCGTCCCCAAACTCATCACCGCCCTGTGCGGCAGGGTCGCCTGCGCCGGCGTCACCAAATTGTTCTTCGCCTTCAGGAGCATCCTGAGCGAAATCTTCAATACCTTCTCCAAATGTATCTACTTCCAATCCCTTGTTTTCGATATCGGAGGACGAGCTAGCAACAGCTGATGGCTTCTTTGGGGCTGGTTCATCAACAGTAACGCCAGTACCAATATCCGAGGAGTCAAGAGTCTTTTGCTCTTCCATTCCATCATATGAGTCTGCTTCGTTACGAAGACGTGCGGCCAACATCGAAGTAAGCTGTGGCTTGAAGGATTCCTTCAATGTCAACATTGCGTTGGCAATTGCGGCTTCCTTAACAGCCTTAGCATCGGCGATTGCTTCTTTTAGGAGATTATCCTTAGCCATAGTTAGTAATTCCATGCGTCAGTGACGCGAAAAAAGGCTACTTGAAGCCCTTATATGATTAAGTTCAGTCACCCGGACGTTTTAGGAAAAACGTATTCTGTGATCTGTAGATAAGTAGAGAGTAAAGAATTATAACGCACAAATTATAAACAATTATCCATCACTTTGTCCGCGTGACCAATCTTGTTTCTTCTCGTCACGCTTTTTTCGTTTCACCGCTTCGTTCTTACGCCAACGCTTATACGCTGATGGCGACATATATGCTTCACGATTACGAAGGTCATTCATTAATCCACTCTTCTTGATTTTCTTTTTAAAATCCCGGAGTGCATGATCGAAATTTAACTTGTCTTTTTTGTAATCGCCCGTGTGGTTTACTACCACTTCTAATCCACTCGGCTTACTTTGTTCTTGCTTTTTTCGGTTCATATATCCTCAGGCATCAGCCCTTTTCTTGTTGAGTATTAATTTCTGATACATCTGATGTAGCCGTTACATCACCACTTACTTCGGCAGTTGGCTGTACAGCTTGTGCGGCGACCTGTGCTTGCTTTACGGCAGTTAGACTCTTTGCAAAATATTGAGTAACATCTACACCAGCTAACGCTGATAGGAAAATGAACCAATTAACGGACGGTTCCCACCCGACACATGCTTGTGTAGCAGCACTACGATAATCGCAAGCATGCATAAGATATGTAATTCCAGTTGCTGCAATAAGACCAATGGTAACCAACAAACGAATTCTTGTAGTTGGAATTAAATCAATAGCAGTTGCAATTTTTCGTAGTGATGTCATTAATCGTCTCTATATCGTGCAATATCATTGATAAGAACCGACCCATCTTTGTTTAATTCAAATGATGGAACATAATCATCATAGAACTTTAAAAACAAAGTGTCTTTTAATGAAATGAACTTTGCAACAGTGGGAGAAATTCCAGCTAGTTGAGTAAATTCTTCCATGCTATATGTTTTGTATGGTTTTAATGTGTTACTATAAATTGCATCATCAATTTTTGTTTGATAAGGGTCTGCAATAACTTCATATCTATGTGCCTTTTCACGAGTAAGTTGTGATGGTGTACGTTCATGAGGCGGCGACTCGGGACGATCATCTTTTGCATAATCTATATGCGTGGCTCTTTTTTGCAGAGGATCTGCAAAAATATTTTTGGTATTTTGTTTGCGGCGCTGATCGTCGGGGGAATTGTAATTCCAAGAAGTCACTTTACCAGATTGTGGATTATAATCCGCTGCTGGTCGTGAGGTTCCATCCTTACGCTTTGCATGTAATATATTTGACGTAGGCTTTTCAAAGTTCATGCCTGTGGTCTTTTGAACCTGATCTCGGGACACTGGAATAAGCTTACCCTTCTCTGACTTGTGGGTAACTTGTCCATTCTTGCCCCAACGACCGAAGCTCATGTAATCCAACCCGAGACGTTCAGCTTCTTTTGCAGCAGTAGAACCCTCTTGTTGAAGGAGGGTTTCTAGTATTTCTTCACGAATAATTTGACGAAGTTCAAGTTTCTTCATGTGTTATCTCACGATGCGCCAAGCGGCCTTTACTTGAGTTTCTTCTGGCAACGTGTCAAACCGAACCAGTTGTTCGCCGGTTAGCTTGTGGCGTGCAATACGAAGCAATCGAGAGATTAGCTCTTTGTTCTTTTCTTGTTGAGTATCTACGAGATCGTCATTCTGACCAACCGGTTCTTCGTCATCTTCGTGAACCATTGGTGATGCGTGTGCACCATCAACTGGATTCTTTGGTGCATTACCTGGCTGCATGTCAGGAAGACCATCGCCGTCGGTGTCATACTTGAAATCTTCGTCGCCTTGCAATTCAAAATATCGTTCTAGTACACGACCCATGTCATCATACAATGCTGTGGATCGTTGACGTAGCATATCTTGTTCTGTGGCAATTTTGTGGAATTGGGTTACGTAGGTCTTTAGTTCCTTCATATTACGCTTGATTGTATGACCATCAAACCAATCATCTGCTTCAGACATAACAGCCTGTTCAGCAAACTCAGCAAGTTGCATAAGTTCTTCTGCCAACTCACGCATGGAAATACCACCACGTAGTTTAGATCCATATTCATTGTATTGACTAATGATCTGCCCTAGTGTTTGTTCACGACGTATTACTGGTCGTTGTGTTTGTTCTGGTGGCCCAAAAGGCATAACTATGCTCCTTACTTCGTAGTTGCGGTTTTAGAAGAACCACGCGCCCAATCATCGGCACTTTTTTTGTTTTTTGCTTCGTCCTTACCATACCAATAGTTAGTCTCACCACTTGAATTTTTTGCGGCCCAGCCCTTACCAGCAGTACGCCATGTTGCTCCGTTTGGCATATCCTTAGTTTCAAATTCAACTAGGGTATTGATTAATTCTTCACGGATGATATTGCGAAGTTCGGATAGCTTTATCTTAGACATATTATTTTAGCTCAGCAAAAAAGTCATACACTAACTTTTCTATATTAGCATATGGATTGGCCTGTGCACCAACACCTTCATTCAAGAAGGCGCCATGCGTGGAAGGATTCGAAACGATATCAAAACAGATTAAACTAAAGTCATCATCTACTTCAACGGCACCCTCGCCAAGATTTTTAATAGACCCAACACCACGAGAAGAAACACCCAATCGAATACCATTTTTCATCAATTCCTTAACAATATTGCCTGACGGGGTGGACAACACTTCAATGGTGCCCATTAAGTCTGCACCTTCCCAATGTACTTCATTGATGTTATGTGATACGTTTCTCAAATTGACAACGGTCGAATCTGGATGGTCCAGCTCGCCAAGTGCGCGGCGCTGACCAACAAATTCTTGTTCATACTTTGAGGCTTCTCGCATCAAAATTTCTTTTGGATATACTCTACCGTTTTGATTCTTAGCATCAGCACGTTGCAAAATGGCCTTGACCTTAATGGGCGCATTGGGATTGGCCGTGGCCTCAGTCAAGACAGCACGTGCGTCATATTCTAATGGAAAGTATTCTACTAATAGTTGTGGCATATTATGACTTCAGGTTGCGGATACGAGTAGACAATGTGTTCAATCGACCCTCTAGCTTGGTCAATCCACGAGCAGTAGACTTCCAAAGCTGATCGCCTTGTACGCCAGACTCTTTCTTGAGTCGTTCATTCATACGAAGCATACGATCTACTTCATTAATTTGACGATTGATTTCACGGATGGCAGTACCAATCTTCTTGGACGGCGATCCCTCAGACATCTTGTATTCTGTATATCGATTTTCGGAAACTACACCATCGGCAACTTCTTTCTTTGGTGTGCGTGTGCTATAATCGACGCCCATATTCTTCTTTGATGCCAGTGGTCGTCCCTTGGCACGAGTCATCACCTGCTTTGTCTTAGGACAAACGTGTGTATCTTTATACTTCGCACCACAGTTTGGACATTTAACTGGATCTTGGTGTGACGAAGCTGGAGAATGTGTCTCTTCTTGTACAACCTTCTCCTTAGCAGGCTTCTTAAGCGCACCGGCTCCCTTTTTGCCAAATGGTACGGTTTCTACTTCTTGATTGCCCATTGGATCGGCCTTTTCTGCCTTCTTGTCTACTGGTTCATATCCTGCCTGGCTAGCAATTTTCTTTGACTTGGCCTTACCAGCTGCGGAGTCGCCTCGAAACGCAAATGGTGTATTGTATGGACCAGCAGCTCCAGACGAACTGGTTTCATCCAGTTCCAATTCTTCTTCCACCAGCTCACGAATGAGCTTTCGTAGTGCAGTACTCATTAGTTGAGCTCCTTTTCAATTTGATAGCCGATCATCATTGCGGTAACTTCATTATCACGAACGCCGTTCTTACTTCCAATGTTATTAAGCTGTGTAATTACTTCGTTCAACTTAATTTGAACTACTCGATCTTTGATTGACCGACTCTTTTCACGTAGTTGCTTTTGTAGAGCAGGCACTTCTCGATGAACATACTCTAACAAAGTATTTTTGCTTGAAATGTCGTTAATATATTCACGAAGTAAATCTTTCTGCTTATCATTTAGTTCATCATACTTTTCATTAAATCGATCAATTAAAATCTTGTAAGTAAGTAATCGTAAATCTTCTGTCTGGCTCTTAAATTCTTCGAGAAGTGCCGTATCCTTGTGTTCTGCCTTGCGACCGTGGCCCAATAGGTGTTCTAACAACGTAAATCTAGCAGATGCCACGTCTTGAATGTTCATAATGGTATCACCACTATGACGGGCTTCTGCTAGAAATGTCTTGTAGATGGACGCATGCAATTTATACGACGGAATCTTACATGAAAGAAACGTCTCTAAATCATAATTCTTCTTGAGTTCTTTGATAAGTTCATATTTTTCACGGGTCAATTGCATTTCGTCAAGCTTTTGACGTTGTGTAATGACCATATTGAAAAATTGAACGGCTCGGCTTTCGGTGAGTCGATCAGCATTCATAAATGCCTGATACAACTGCAATTCTTTACCTAATTCACGGCCGGCATGAAAATACTTCTTTAATAGCTGTAATGCAGGTGACTCAGATCGTCCTTCTAGTGTATCTGATGTTATTTGACGGACCAACACCTCAAATAGCACACCTGTATTTTTGATTTTACTATGACTAACGGTAATTCCTCTCATGTATTGCTCCGTGAGCGTCAGGTATTATGGTTGATGCGACCCGATACTTTTCTCACAACTAATAAGTATATAACTTAAACCTATTCGTCATCAATGTGTTGTTCGATGCCACCTTCAAGAATGGAGGCGTCAAGAAAAGTACCTGTATCGGGATCGGCCGACTCCGCAATTAACGAACTTGGACGTACGGGGCGTAGTTTATTGCCCAAAGCATGTAACATCTCTAATGATAGGGGATGTTTTCTAGCTGGCGTTCTGGTTCGTTCCTTGGAATGCTTAATAACATCGTATTGTCCATCAAAGCCCAGTGGATCTCTTCCCATTGGATGACTGTCTTGCCCATATTTTGCGCCAGTCTTAGGGCGGCCTACTGGATTTGACTCACCAACCTGTGCGGGCGGACCCAAATCTTCCATTTGTGGATCGCCACCCTGTGCGGCCATTAGGTCTTCTGGTGACTGGTCTTGTGGGTAACCATACTTGGCCGGATCTGGTTCTCCACCTTCAATCTTGGTGTATCTAAAGGCTCTCTTAATGTCCTCGGCAACCAATTCACGCTGTTCCTGCATCTCGGCATGACTGATATTGAAGATATTCTTGTAGATGTAGTCCTCAGAATGCATCTTTAAGGCCTTCATGTCAGAGGCAACCTGTACCTTTTCCTTCATCAAATTCAGCTTTTCTTGTTCATAGATGGTAGAAGGCAGAGTAAGCTTGAGCTTAAAATCTACCAACTCTTCATCTTGGAAACCTTGTGCAAACAAGTGAACAATAGCCAATTGTGTAAGTTCGGATACTACAATCTTCTGAAGTTGTTCGATAGTACGTGAGAATCGAACGTCTTCAGCTGCCAATGTTAATTTACCGTTGATGGATTCGTCATATCCCAAGAATGCCTTTGGAATCTTAAGTGCGGCCATCATTCGGTTTCTAAGATATTCAATGTCCTCAATGCTGTTAAATTCAAGACCACCGAGGTTCGTAATTTCGGTACCAGAATCACTGCCACGGACGGGGATGTAGAAATCTTCAAGAATATTCATCATATTGTATCGAAGATTGTAGTCACCTGTCTGCTGGTCAACAAACGGCACCTTCTTCATCTTGTTAGAAATCTTTTCCATGTAAGCTTCAATTTCAGCTGGCGGAATGTTACCAATATCTAACTTGATTACTCTCTTTTCTGGGGCACGCATGATTCGGTGAATCAACATTGCATCTTCCATCAATGTCAATTGCTTCCATACACGACGAGCACCTTCGATCATGGAACGACCATACGGCAAAAAGTTGGAGTCTGTCATCAATCGAAGATGAATGACTTCATACTTTTCAAGTTTAGTCTTTTGTCCATTCATACCCATCGTCTGGAAGTAGGTATATCGTGGATTGTTTGGATCTTCACCATCTACACGTATTGTATCGTATACAGATAGTGGTTGAATGTTAATAATACCGTGTTTATCACTAATTTCAATGAACAAAAACTGGTCGCCGTATTTGCACATGTTGCGAATCCACGGTGCCAAATTAAAGTCGATGTTTAGGATATCATAGAATAGATTTTGAAGAATTTCTTTGATGTGTTCATCGTCGCATTCAATGGTTAATACATCACCATACTCATTGTTTACGGTACTTTCGTGGGAATAGATGTCAAGAGCAGCATTAATGATTGGATCTTGGTCCATGATGTCATATTCACGGAACAACATGATACGCTGGGTCTGATATGCCATGTTAAGTCCATACTGATTACCGTATGAATTACCAAGGCCAGCTGTACTAAAGATTCGACTATATCTGTCTTTATATGCATTAGATAGGTATGATTGCACAAAATCGGTGTCGGCAACTTTTAGTTTTTTGCCGCCAACGTGTCGAACAATTACACCTGTCGAAAATAGTTTCTTTAATCTACCAAACAAATTTTCTTCGGCCATCAATTACCCCTGTTAGTTATTTGTAGACTTTTATCAAGCAATGTATTAATACTGACCAGGCGCTTGTGGTGCAGGCGACTGACTTACACCCATCTCTGCGGCCGGTTCTTCAACTTTTTGAAGGTTGGTGTAGTAATCTGGTGATTCTTTAAGATGCGCCAATACCAATAACGCGGTCTTCTTAACATCACCCTGAGTTACATTCTGATGTTCTAGCTCAACATTCATACCTAAGTAAAACTCTTTAATCTTTACGTCGGTTTTATCAAGTTTCAAGGACTTAAACAGCTTGGCCGCCTGAACTGTGGTAATTTTGTTCATAGCTTCTGTAAGAAGCGTGGAAAGCTTAATCATGAGTTTATCTCTAGTATATTTTTGATTTCACGACTGATGTATTCACGTAACTTAGAATTTATGCGGCGGTCAATGTCCCTACGAGATTCTAACAGTACACCTAATCTACCATAAGTAGTAAGTTCACTAACAGACTTTACAAAACTATGATCAAAATCATGCGCCAGTTTTAGAAATTCCTTTAGGGGACAGTCACAAACTATACAGTTTATCTCAGTAATACCCAATTTTTTAGCAGCAATCCATCTGTGGTGACCATCTACAATATAGCCCTCGGCAGTTACAATAATCGGAGAAGCATCAATAACCGATGGGTCTGACATAATATTGTCTACCTTATCTTGGTTAACGTGCTTTTGTACCGGAACCAACCATTTGACGGGTCGTTTACTAGTTTTGCTAGTAATATTCTTGGTTTCTAAATAGGAACAAAACTCAGAAAGTTTGTTCTTTGGAATCTGTGGCATCAGATGTCTGGGTATTTGTGCCGTGGTTATAGGAGCCATCTAAAATCCTCTTCAGCGCCGTTAATTATGGTCTTGTATGGATCTTGGGTCAATCCACCAGGCATATAAACACCATCGTATTGATTGACTCGATTCATCTTATCCAACGAAAGTTTTGTATACTCTAGTCCCTTCTGGTGTAGCTGAAGTGCCGTATCTCGAATCCACAATCCAATTGACATTGACATTACTAAGTCGTCGTGAAAACCATCCGTAGCAATGGGCTTTCCATTTTCCCACACAAATGTAAGCAATTCGTCTAACGTACGTTGGGAACGGATAATTACCGACTTGTCTCGCATATATTGATCTAGTTTTGATATAATCAATGGTCGAGTTCGTGATGACGTAGTAAATCCAGCGATGGCTCGTTTATCTGCACGATACAACTTGTTACTACGCACATCCTCTGGATCAAGATACTTTAGATCGTCCGTCATATAGAACAAATTCTTGTATTGACGATCAATGATCGTTTGGATGGTTGCCCATCCAATACCACCATTTTCAACAACTAATAACGCGTCGTTATATTCAGTTGATGTCGCAACTAGCAAATGTCCAAACTCGGTGGTAGGCAATCGACCTTTAAACTCAGCGACCTGTGTACACGTTACGGCATCAATAACGTGCATGGCCGAGAAGTCGCCCATTTCACTATTTTCTCCACGTGCAACGTCTGCAACAACAATATACGACTTGGTATAATCTGGATATTCCCACACCCATAGATCGCCGCCTGGTCCTTTCTTAGCAATTGGATCTTTTTTGTGAGTCTGTCGATAAAACTCAATAAGATCAGAGTCAATAACAGTGTTACCAGATCCCAAGAACTCGGCTTCATATTCCTGTCTAAAGTCTCGATCACCAAGAACTGTTCGTTGCGTCTGTTCCCACTTATCATCACGATCTGGGTGTACACGCCAATCTAACTTGATCGGATAAAACGCACCGTCCTTATTACGACCCTTAAATTCTTCGGCTTCCACATACTTCTTATGGAAGAAGTTACCAATACCGTTTGGCGTAGAAATCAAAATAGCCTTACCACCCGTAGCCAACGTAGCCTGTGCAGCCGTCCAAATTTCCGCTGCGTTCTTAATGAATGCCGCTTCGTCAAGTACTAGCAATGATACGGCTTCTGATCGACCTGCATCTCCCGATGACGACGATGCCTTGATTTGTGACCCGTTAGCAAATCGTAGACTTAGCTTATTGTTTTCAACAACCGGCACCTGTAACCACACAGGTAAATTGTCAAATGCAAATCTAACTTTAGTAATTAGGTTCTTTGCAGTTTCTTGTTTGGTAGCAATAACAAGAACGTTTTTGTCCTTTGAAAACAACATCATTTGTAATGCCAAACAGGCCACGACGGTTGATAGACCAATCTGACGACCCTTCAGAATAATAGTATAATCTTCTTGGTCAAATGTAGACAATGCCTCTTCTTGATATCCATACAAATCAAATAACATTCGTCCCTTGGTCGGGTGCTGGATAAAGCAATACTTTCGCATGAAGTATGCTTTATCTGTTGCACATCGAATGTACTCAGACCGAATGAGTGATTTTAAATCTACCTTCTGTGTTGCTGGAGCAGTCATATATTATCCGGTTAGTTGGATACTTTTTTGCCAAACTGATATCCAACATACGCAGATCCAATAATTACAACTTCGCTAGGAATCTTTGGAAGCTTGATACCAAGGAACTTCTTTGGCTCTTTAGGCTTTGGAAAGTTGTCAATAGTAATTCGCAGTGCTGTGTTATCTTCAAACAGTCGTGCGTTACCGAGACGAAGCGAGTCGATGCTAAATACACGCGTAGTATCCAATCTGAGCAATTCTTTTGTAGATTTGTTTAGGCTGTCTATTTCTTTTGCCTGTGACAATACAGTTCTCTTACACTGATCGCATGCTGGTGGCAATGTGGAGTCAGACAATACAGAATCTCGCAAGGCTTTGTTTTGTACGTTTAACTTGGCAATATTAGATTGTAATACTGCATTTTTTTGCTTTATGGATTCAGCCACAGCTTCAGCAGAGTCTACACTCTTTAGCAATACTATGTTCTGATTACGAATGCTGTCCGATTTAGCCAATACGGGTGCCACGGTGCTGTCCACATAGGCTTTGAAGTCTTTACGGTATGCATCATAGTCATCAGTCTTTTGTCGGCCACCAATCCAAAACGCAACCATGCCAATAAACATGACGCCAACAATGATACCAAGCAATTGACCAACACCAAGGGAAATTCTGGATGGAAGTTCTGGACTTGCTGGCGGTGGCTCTACCGGAGTCGGTTCTATATTAGGCGTTGTCATTTGTAATCTCCTTGGTTTCTAATGCTTCTTCTTCTTCTGCAATAGCAAGAAGTCGATCTTCACAGAACTTTATGTCTTCTCTGAGTGTAACAAACATGTCCTTGAAGTGTTCAATCTTAGCGAGTTCTTCCCATCCACCATTTTCAAAGTGTACCTGTGGTACCTTAAATGTGCGAATGTAATCCTGGCGTTCTTGAATTTTATCTTTTAAGAATGCCTTTTCATTCTCTCTGACTTTCTTTTTCTCAAACGCTTCCCATGTACCATCGATCATCATTTGGGTGTGCTCTTTGATGGTACAATCATAGCACTGACCGTACAATCGATAAAACTTAGTGTCAAATTTGTGTGCCATAGAATGTTCACACTTTGGACACCACCACGGCGTCTTTGCATCTTGCAATTTTGTAATGGACTGCTTGATGCCATCTTTTACGGTCCATTGCTTACCATCAGAATCTTCCCACAATTCACCTTCAGCGCGTGTGGGTTCGGCCTCGGGCACGTAACCCCATATTGGACGATCCCATTTCTTTAACTTAGATGCTACTTGACTACGCATAGCATCGACTTTTTGTTCTATACGATCACTCATTTAGTATTCCTTACAACCTTTTCGGCTGCTTTGTGTGCGGGGTGGTCTGCATCATATTTTAATGCGGTCTTAACCAAGATGTCATTGTCCGTTTCTGGATTGCGAACTTTCTTCGATCCGACATCAGACGGCACCTGCTTTACTGCATCTGGTTCGGCCTGCTTTTCGCCTGACGGTGCCTTCTTGTCGGCCGATGGCAATTGCTTAGCAGGTGCCATTTTCATCTTTGTCAACATAGTTTCGTAATCGGCCACAATCTTTGGCAACTTATCACGGAACGAAACATCAGGCTTTTGTAGTCGATCTACTAACTTTTCATATGTATCAATTTCGGCAAATGTAGACTTAGGACCAAACATTACCTTGGCAAGAAAGTCTACATCATTAGATACAAGCTTTTTACTAACCGTTTCACGCTTACCGTTTGGCTTCTCTGTAAAGTATTCCTCGTAGATACCATCTCGCATGTTAATCAAGAATCGTTTCTTGACACCGGGCGTATCTGTGTCCATTGCCAAATTTGGTAGAATGACCATAAACAAGTTGTTACGATATGATGAACTGGTATTGCTTGTGTCGCCGTTTGTTAAGAATCGCTTCATGAACTGTAGGTCGCCCATCATAAAATCAATCTGTACATTGCCTGGCTGCGAGCCAGACTTACCATCATCGCCCACGGCAGGTTGTTGTTTGCCAGTTGAATCGGTCAACGGGACACTTAAACTAAACTGTTGAAAGCCCGGTGTAATCGTGGCCTCGATGCCCTTATCGGTAAGATACTGTTTCAATGCTACAAAGAATTCTTTCTTGTCTGTACCCGTGTATCCGATGACCTTTTTTACGTCATCAATATCGGTTGCAAAATCGAGATCGTTCATAATAGGCTTGAACGTACTGCCTACCAATGTACCAGCAATTTTACCAAATCCAACCATGTTAGCGGCATGCTGTGCCGTGCTCTGTGCAAATTCATTTGGAATTTTGCTATTAGCTTCTACAGCATTACCGCCTTCTAAAATAACTACTTCGTTGCGAACTAATTTAGCGGCTGCCTTGTATGCTGGGTGATCTTTAGGATACTTGAGAGCCGTTTTAACCAAAATATCGTTATCCGTTTCTGGGTTGCGGATGGTCTTATTGAGTATATCGCCCTTGCCTTTTGCACGGTCATCTGGCTGTGCGGACTGGCGCTGGGTGGCTGGATCGGCCATTGCTGCCTTTCGTGTCTTCTTCACCGGATCAGTCGCCGTGGCTAGTTTGCTGGTGATTAAGTCAAATACATCTTGATCAAATTTACCGTACATTGTAGCAAACATTTTCTTCTTGTCTTCAACTGATCGTTGAGGATCACTCAATACAGATCGGATTGCGGTGCCAGAGATGTTTTGTCCATCAACATCCGCTTCAAAGTCGGGCACAACAGTAAAGTATCCAACATCTCTGTAGTTACCAAGAGAATTGCCATCTTGCGGCAATGGCTTGTAATAATTGCCTACACTCAATCGTTCTGCTTCTTTTTCACTGAGCGCTGTAATGAACGGCGTGTCCTGTGGGAACGGATCTGTAATTTCTTTTGGTGCATATGGGTTTTTAACTTGAACAATTTTATCTGTAGGAATGCCGAACATTCGTGACATAATACTTTGCTTTTCGTTAAAGTTAAATGGTGACTTGGCGCCATCTGTTTTATCACTGGTGCCAATATATACGTTTTCTTTGCCATATTTGTCTACTAGGTGTTTGTAGACAGAGTAGTGACCGGCATGGAACGGCTGGAATCGGCCGGGATATACGACTACTGGGGCACGCTTAGGTTGTGTACCAGCAGCTGATGTAGGCGATTCTCCTCCGACTTCATCATCGGCACTTCGTGCGGCTGGATTTAACTTGTACGTGTTAATGCTAACAATTTGATTGACCGGGGCAAACGCACCAGTAAACTTGTACAATTGTCCATTGTGAGTGAACACAATGCCTTCGGCTGGAGAAATTTTGTCAATTCCAATGTCCTTTAGGTGATCAAGTTCCTTCTTAGTCTTATCAATGTACTCAGGCTGGCCACTCTTTTTGATGGCCTCTACCGCATCTTTAAACTTAGCCTTTAACTTCTCTCGGGTACCATCAGATTGACCAAGTAGATTGGTGGCACGATTTAGTGCATCAGCACCAACGTTTAAAACAATCGATTTGATAGATCGAATGAACTTTGCTTGCAATTCTTTGCTAGGCTTTTCTAGCTCATAAAACAGTTCTTTCTTTGCTGGATCTTTGATGCTTCGAACACCAAAGGATTTATCGCCCGCAACAAATCGACGTAGAAGCAATTCCTTCTCTTCAGGAGTCCAAGCATTTTGTGCATCGATAAGTTCAGACCATTGACCTGCCAAGAAATCACCGATGGTGTTGTCATCTGTTAGATTATATCGTGCTTGTAACTCTGTGATCGCATCTGTGTATTTTTGTGCATTTTGGCGATCTGTATCACTTGTGCCAAACTGTATTTTGTTTTTGCCCGTGATTTTGTATGTTGGCTGCTTGTCTGTACCTGCACGAGACATAACATCGGCTAATGCATCAGCAGCATTAATGTCCATACTGGTAGGATTGCCGGTTTCAGGATCATAGTCCCGAACACTCAACAACATGATAACATTTGTGTTATATGGAATGGTATTTGCTAACTGCGAGTTTAGAATTTCGGCTGATGCGAACCGAGATCCGTTATTGAATACTGCCTTTTTCATTGCATCTGGTAGTGCATCGACGGCTGATTGTACGTCTTGGGCGGCCCGGCCAAATGAATCAGATACTTGATCGCCATGCTTGGCAAAAAAGTCTTTGAATTCTTGGGCATCCATCGCTGCCGCACCATTACCTTTGGTATGTTGTGTATTGCGAGCAAACACTACCTTACCGTCACGTACGGTAAACAAAATGTTCTGACCGTCAGTTTTTTCTGTTGCACTCTCAAGATTACCAGTTAGTGCCTGTGATACCAATCCCTTAAGGTCACTAAACGACATCTCAACATCATCATATGGATGTTGAATATGACTCTTTGGTGCACCTTCGGTTAGTAATGTTGACTTGGGATATCGAGTTACTTCGTCGGTTCTGTTTTGTCCGAGCCTAAGTAACACCTCGCCAAGTCCGGGCACATTTAATGTCACCCCATCTCGGCTAAACTGGCTGTGTAGGTGTTCAGACAACATATCACCAAGATATATTGCTAACTCGTCCTTCTTCATGTTCTTTTCGCGTGCACGATATCGCTGGTTAACTTCGGGCTCCTTAACACGATCCTTACGATCAATGCCTGTGGCCTTTAAGAACTTCTCTGCCTTCTTGTATACAGGCTTCCAACGAGGATACTTCAATGCAGATTGTACCTTGATCTCACGACCTGTGTCGGGGTTGACAATCATTCGTTGCATAGGCGGCGTCTTGTCGGACTTACCATCTTCATCTGCATCAGTATCTTGTCCACCAGCATCTGTCTTTTTGTATGATGTCTTGTTTGCCTGTCCAGTTGCTTGGGTTTTGGTAAACTTTCCATCAACTTTTTCGGCACCATCCTTTGCCTTGTTAGAAATAATATCCAAGATACCAGCATCGGACTTGCCGTATAATGCCTGGAAGATCTTTTCTTTCATAGCGTCAGATGTCTTTGATGACCCAAGTACTTGCATAATTTGTGGACCAGTAAGGTGCTGACCACCAATAGTAGCACGAAGTTCTGGGACCGTCAGATAGTATGCGGCCTTGTCATATGTTTGTAGTGATGGTGACTCAACATACGGATGGAAGTATTTGCTCTTTGACAATACCGCGGCATCTTCATCAGATACAACTGTAACGAATGATGTGGCCTTTGGATTGAACTTTTGTAGTAGTTCGGCAGGAACATATGGATTTTGAACTTCTTGAAACTTACCGTCTTCAATATCAAACATTTTCATAATGACTTGCTTCTTATCAGCATAGGTCATTGGATTTTCTAGTTCATCGGTTTCATTCGTTGTTGTGATGTATACATTATCACGGCCAAACTTCTTGACCAATGTCTTGTAAATCTTGAAATGTCCTTGGTGAAACGGCTGAAAGTGGCCAGAGTACGCAACAATGATTCGTTTATCAGACTTGACTTCCGCCTCTGATATCAACGATCTACGAAGTTCGTTTGCCAATTCACCCGCCAAGCGGTTTGCTTCAAATAATAAATCCATAGTACAATTCACCAAAAGAAAGGGGACTACTCAAATAAGTAGTCCCTAATTCAGCATTGATGCTGAATTTACATGCCTTCCGACCAGTTCCATCTAATCCAATCTATTCCACATTGTGAAGCCTGTGTTGCGCCGCCGTTAGTTAAATTTAAACCTACGTCTGTTGCTATAAAATTTGGTATGGTCGCTACACCAGCGTATTCATATGATACACCATCACTAGATATCATAAATTCTACAGTTGATGCAGCTATTCTTTTTGCTCTGATATACTGCGGGCCGGATGTTTTGCTAGTACTATCAAATCCTATTGCTGCATATGTAATAGAACCACTAGTAACTGTATCTACATAAAATCTAGTTTCGGTATTTCTATACTCGTATCCAAATCTAAATCCAGAACCAGATGCAAATTTTGATATATTATCTAATACAATTACAAATGCACCGTGGTAGTTTTGTGTTCCGTCTACACTCATTTTTGTATAGATGGTATCATTTATAGAAAATGTTGCAGCTTGGGTTATATGAATGCCGCTCTGGCCAACTATAGTGCCTGAGTGAAAGTATGAAAACCACGTACCAAATTTGTTATATTTTACAGATTGTGCGCTACTTGACGCATCAGATCGCAATACCCATTTTGGATTCAACGTTGACGTAATAAATTCGTCGTCATATAATGTTGGAGAAGTCGGTGCGATATCTGGTCCCATGCCAGAGTTAATAACATACGAGGCAGTTGCCGCATATGATGCAGATGTTATACTAGACAACACATTATCTGTTTTAACTGTGCCTGGTGTTGATCCACTAATAAAATACGAGAACGAAGATGTACATCCAAAGGTAACGTTTGTAGTATTTGATGTTAAGCCAACGTAGGTTGGTCCACCAGTGAACCAATCCGTAACAGATCGAGTTGCTATAGTATACACACCATCGGGTGAATTGCCAATCTTATAGTGAATAATGCCGGCGGACTTGCTGACCTCTAGATACGTTGTATTGGTAACCAGTTGTAGTGCTTCTATACTTTCGCTTGCAAACCACGTTTGAAACGTAGTCGCATTTGTGTAGTACAACGCACCATGTACATATGCAGGTGAAGTTGCTCGGGCTGGTGCCAATACAGCAAATTTGCCAGAACTGCTCTCATACAACATTAATCCAGAGAGTCGAGTATTGTTATCATTAATGTATAAATTGACATTGGTCGAATACACCCACGATCCAGACGGATCATCAATAGGTTGTATTATACCACGAACGTTGTTTCCTGAGTTGGCTGGTATCTTAACCCACAACGCACCATTGTATACTTGCTTGGTAGATGTACCAATGTTATAGTCTTTCCACTTAGAATTTAACGTACTGCCTGTAAAGTAGTCGTCAATATAACTTTTCTGTCTAGCAGACAATGATCCAGATAGTGTAGATGACCCGCCGCCGTTTAATGCATATGATGCTGTTAATGCATACGAGGCCGATTCAATTGACCCAAGTACGTTTTGTGCTACCGTAGCATACGACGCAGATTCAATAGATCCAAGAACGTTTTGTGCTACCGTAGCATATGAAGCAGTAGTTGCAAACGATGCGGATACGCTAGGAGACCCCGGCGCATAAGATGCACTTGTAGCAAACGATGCGGTTGTAGCAAATGATGCCGTAGTAGCAATAGATGCAGTTGGTACTGTATTATTCCAAATTACATCGGCTGTCGAGGCAGCAACCGCATCCAAAATAACATTAAACTCGTGGATAGACCAAAATGCACCACCACGACCCTGTACCATGCCAAATCGTAGATATTGTGCATTAATAGACGATGTAAATTCGTTAATATCCACCGTAGATCCACTTCGGTTGCCAATAATGGTCCAGCTAGCATTATCTAACGATGAGGAAATGCTGTATATTAAGGGCGAGTCGCCGGCACTATTGGTAGTGTCCATAATATACTTTTTAATGTTTATAGCAGACCCAAAATTTACACTGTATACTTGTCCAAGAGTCTGTATTCCATTTGTATCCCATCGAGTTCCTGCGGCAGAGTCGATAGAATTTCCAAATGTGCCGCCGTTTGTTGAACTGTTGTTGGTCCATGCAGTTCTACTTGCTGTTGTAGCCGGAATATAAACTGATCCAGTTACAAATTGTAAAACTCCGCGTGACACCGATCCAGATGGAAATCTGTATGGTATTGAATTGATTTGTATGTCTCTATCTAATGTTAACAAGCCACCAGATATAGCAACTAAATTAGAACCAGACAATGCACTGCCGCTATAATATGCAAATTGACCCGTGGTTGAATTCTGTGTTGGGTATCCTGTACCATTTTGTGCATATGACGCAGTTAATGCATACGACGCCGACGTAATAGAACCTAATACGTTTTGTGCAACAGTAGCATACGACGATGTAGCGGCATATGAGGCAGACACACTTGGAGAACCAGGCGCATAGGATGCACTAAGTGCAGTTGATGCGTAACTCGCAGTAGTTGCTGTTGTTGCGTTGCCTTGTAATGATCCAGTAAAGCTGCCAGTGTATGATCCGGTACTAAAGTTAACTGTGGGTGTGTTTGTTGCGTAACTTGCAGTTAGTGCATATGATGCCGATGTAATACTACCTAATACGTTTTGTGCTATTGTTGCATAAGATGCCGTCGTGGCAAATGAGGCTGAAATTGAAGGGGACCCAGGCGCATACGAGGCACTCAATGCGGTTACTGCATACGATGCAGATACAATGCTTCCTATGATCTGATCAATACTTCCGGTTTCTGCAATTAGATTCTTAACTCTCATAAAATTTTCACAAAGCTAAAGTAATATGACGCCGTTGGATGTGACAAATTTGAAGCAAGTTCTAAGTACATGGGAACGTTTCCAGTACGATGCCGTGTCTGTAAATACAATGACATGCTTCCCGGCGAGACGCCGGCGCGGTGCATTGATATTTCATCCGACGATGTACTATTGGTATTGCCTGCATACCATGACAACTGACCAGTATATACTTCATTGATATGATTGTCATTGGTTGCCATTAACGACATTACATACACCCCAGTTGGCAAGTGTTGAGATCCACTGGATACTACTTGATATGTGGGGGTTGTAGCCACGGAGGCTGTAAATGTATATAGTGGTACTAATGTTGTTGCCGTTGTTGAGTACGATGCAGTGAGTGCGTACGATGCAGATACACTTGGACCGGCGCCGTTCATAGCGTATGAGGCAGTTAATGCATATGATGATGACTCAATTGTTCCAAGATAGGTAGATGCACTAATGTATCCACCAGGCACTTCAAAGTTTTTATTGCCAAATATTGCAACGGTTCCACTATTTGGCATGTAAATACCACCAGACCACGATGCATTCATCCAACCACTGCCTGACATGGTTCCGCTGTTTATCGTGATATGCCAGCCATTAGTAACTAATGATGATATACCTACGTTTATATTTTTTGGACCATTGGTAGTTGAATATCTTGCAACAACAGATTCGGATGTCTCATCTACACGAGATAATATAGGACGCGCAACATATACAGAATTATCAGTTTTGTTTTCATCAGCAAATCGATAGCCGTTTTCGCCGATGTAACTATTTTTATCTAATAGCCAAATATCGCCTGGCCATGTTTCATATATATTGCCTGATACAGGCTCTAGTGATAGTTGTGGAGATCCACTGTGAGCATTTGCATATATACCACGTCGATTTAACGATGATGATAGTTCTGCGTACGTAAATGTAATTGGCGAAAATTGAACTTGCAAACCAAATGACTGTGCTTGGGCAGCACCAAATAAAATGGCATCAATAAGACCCGGATCTTCAGTTGATGACTGTGACCAAGATACCACCAACGAGCCTAAATTTAAGGTAACTGAACTAGATGGTGCACCGATAGTTAAATATCGTGTTGATAATTGTGCAGACGATGATACTGACGACGAAAATGATCCAAGACTTGCAGACCAATATCCTTGCACGCCACTACCAGGCAGCGATCCAGTTAAAAATGCCGCGTTAAATGATGCTGATTCCCATCTAGATCCGGTAATATCGCTTAACGACATATTATATCAACGGAACAGTTTCAATGATACTCATAGTATATGCCTGAGTTATTGGATTTTTTCTAGAATAATTTAAGCGTACCCTACCATCTGCCAGCTTTGCAAAATTATGCGTAATTAATCGTTCCGATTCAAATGAAATATTACAACAAGATGATCCAACAATAGATCCACTAATTCCACCAATAATAGTACCCGAATAAGCCGTATATATATTTCCATTTATTGATGCAGACGCAACCGGCGACCCAGCATCAAATGCCGAGGCTGTCATAGTTCCAGATCCATTAAATGTGCCGCACATACTTCCGGTTAATATACCAACAAAACTTCCAGAGAATGGATCTGCATAATACTGTGTGTAATATTGATTATTTACTATGCCTCTGATATCTCCTACGATACGTCCAACTATACTTCCACTAAACATACCAGCAAGCGATCCAGTTACAGATGTTGTACAGCCATAACTCGCAGATATTATGTTAGCTGTGATAGGCGCGGTTATTGGTGATTGTACATTTTGTACAGTAATTGATGTTGGATGTCCAGATATATCTACTTCTACATTACCATACATTAAATTTCTAAAATATTCTTTTGTTTGGATTGTAGATGCGGATGTATAAGAGATCAGTACCTCTCTAGTTCCTGTTGCAGGCAAGACAACAATCGGATATTTTGCAGTATTCGTAGCTAATGTACCAGATTGTTCTAATATTAACCTATATACGCCCGTTCTAGTAATGGATAACGTATCTACATAAACTTGGCCTCGTGCAATTGATGTCGTCGCGGCGCCAATTAACTGTGCTGGCGGCCCGTCTGCACTACAATCTTTTTTTCCAAATTGTAATGATTCCATGCGTAAATATACGTTCTTAGGCGATTCATCGGGCGTCATCCCAAATATAGGCGTATTTGGCGGATATTCATCTTCCGGTGATATCGGCGGCGCAGCATCGGCGGCAAACGTTCCCAATCCATATGCAAAATAAAATGATTCATTTTCTCGTACAATTTTAGGTGCTTGAAAAATAGATGCGCTAAAAGGAGAAATACTTGAACTTTCGTAATATAATGTTTTAATTTCTGTTACATACTGATCTGGCATTATGCAATCTCCTTATCATATACTATTACTGGATTGGTGCCGTAATCAACACGAATTAATCCAAATGATTGTGGAGGAGTACCTGAATAAAATGTAAATACGGTGTCAATATAATCATAATTTGCGTTGTCAATTGCAGTCTGTCTGAATATTTCTTGTACATTTGTGATTGGTGATGATATTAATTGTGGTGTACTATTTGCATTTCTTCCAGTGTATGATGCGTGTGCATTAGTTGCTAAATATACAACAGATCTAGTTGGATCTATAAGATCTGCAATTTCAAACACCGCAAATATAATGCCGTGTTCTGTTATACAAAAATCTAAGGATCGAATATCTCTAGACGAATCATATGGAAATGCTTGTACCTCAGAAAAATCTACAAAAAATGATGATGACGGCTCCCATCCAGTACCAGCTACATTCTGACGTTGAATTTCTACGCCTGGTACGCCGAACTCTCCTCCACTGGCTGTAAATTGTGCACGCCATACATAACTAAAATTGCCGCTCGCTGGCGTATAAATTTCATCTTGTATTATGTCAGGACCACGACAATAGGCAGTAAATGGATCTCGCATGCTAAGAGTACCGGGAAACAACGTAGTTGTAATTCCTTGTGCATAATATGAGCCAGATCCTTCAAATGATTGTTGTGTATCAAATATAACAGTAGACATTATACTGACGCCTCCGTATTTATTGTAATTTTAGTGACGATATATAGTGTATCCCCTATTCTTGGTGATGGAACTGGAATAGGAAAGTTTATTGTATTATTCGTCAAAAAAGATCCGGTTTGAACAACAATTATGCCGCCGTCGCCAGCAAATTCTGTTCCAGCAGATCCAGTACTGGGGTATCCCGTCCAGCTGCTTACCACCTCTGATGTGTAAATTACACTAAATGGTTGTGATGCAGTGTTTGCCGTCATTTGTAACAGTCCATCCAAATACAATGTATTGTTATATATACCGATGTTTGAATTAGATAAATTAATAGAGCACGATGATGCTAAAATTATAGATGACGTAGTGTAAGCATCATAACTAAAATCTATGTCTGGTGATGTGACGGGTGGTTGCCATACTACTGGTAGTCGTTCTCGGGTATAATTGCCCATTCGAGCAATCTGATCTCTTACCTCACCAGCGGTAACTGAATATCGGCCACGTAAATCATAAAAATCGCCAACCTGTGCAGTCAATCGTGCAAATTGCGCATCTCTTGGACTTCTTGGCAACAAAGTTCTAATGTCAACAAAGTTAGATCCAGAGCCGATTAACAATGTACCCTGAATTTGTAGAATGAATTCATTTAGATTAAAATCATAGTATCCATACAGTTTGTCGCCTACGGAAATTTCTGGACCATTCGATGATGTCCCGGCAAAGAATGCCGTTGTTGCACTTCTAACCTGTGGAATGGACGGACCAATGGAAATGGCCTGTCCCAACGTGAATACCCCGTCGATGTTGTTAAATCCACGAGTGGTAAGGGTTGGACCAGAGCCCGATGGTGCGACAGTTAGAATACCGTCAATACGAGTATCCGACCCTCGGAATACAAGATTGCCACCATCAAAGTATATTGGATCGGTCTCAATATTCAGAGGAACTAGATTCGAATTGGCATCGTACAGTTCCGCTTTAAACTGCAATCGTTCAAATCGACGACCGATCACCGAGGAGAAGACACTTATTTGGTCAGGATTGAAGCCAGACTCCCTGGCAGACGTAATTTTGACGTTACTCAGGTACCAACTACCGCCATAAATGGCAAATCGAAGTTTTGCAAGGCCGGCGGCAGTTGTGGTAAAGTTAAATATAAAGTTTTGGAACGTTCGGCGGCTCTGTCCAGCCGGCGACTCCAACTTGGTAATCAGATAGCCCAACTGTGATGATTGACCGCCCAAGAAGTTAGTACCGTACAATCGAACGTCCATCCTAGCGTCAAAGTCTGGGTCCGCCTTGGTGCATACCACATCACATTCAAATGTATATTCCGTATCTGCTTCCAAAGCAATAGATTCACTGATGCCCGTCCAGATAAGCGGTACATCACTATATGTGGATGCGATAGAACCAGTGCCCGCTCCTGTAATAGTTACCGAGTCTATAAGAACGGTACTGTTATATGACGCGGTGACACTGCCGGTTTGATACGAATTACCATTTTCAATCTGACCAACTTCCCAATTTTGATCAAGGAAGGGCTGATCGATAATCTGGCCAAGTTGTACCTGTTCACCTGTGCTGGATTGACTGACGGTAAGCTGTACAGACTCAAGAACCACATCTTCCAGCAATTCATATTTTTGATCTTCGTCAATGCCACGTACATAGAATTTTGCACGTTGAATGTCACCAGTAAATGTGGTTAGGTTTGTCAACGATATGTTGGCAAATGACCGATTTAATGATGACGTAATATATGTCGGGGACTGCTGATACGACATTGTGTAATTGTTCGTTGACCAACGAATGACAGGTTGTGCATCACTACCCGTAATAAATCGTGGCAACCGTGCCGTGGTACTTGACTGCAGTCGTTGAATACTAGATGTAAATGGTACGCCATCGACTAGTGCCGTAAATGTACCATCACTTGCTCGTCTGACAAAAATTGGATCTGTGGCCGTGATGATGGTGCCATCGGTACTAACCTGTCGTTGTAGATTAGTAATGTCATCGCCCACCAATTGTACATTTGCTGGCACATACTGACCAGTAATAGTTCCAGAGCTAATATCAATCATCGATCCAGTAACCGTTTGTCTAAACGGAATCAATTGTTCTGATACACTTAGTACTGGTCGATTGTATAGTCTAATGACATTGCTATTTGGCTTTGTTGGTTCAATGTTAACCGTTCGTTGCCACTTAACGTTGTATGTTCCGATCCATTCATCGGGCACGCGGTTACCATCAGAGTCAAATGCGAGTTCACCGAGAATGGTAAGCACGGCAGGCCCCGGTGGAGTATCGTCGTATACCTCAAACGATACTACACGAGCTAAGCCTTCTTGATAGTTTTTGATGGGTTGAGTAAAAACTGGATTGCCATTTACATCGGTTAGTTCGACTAGTACTTCTGTTGTACGAACTAGGTTTGGCGATCCATTGATAAGAAAGCCACTTTTGCCGCCAGGAATAATCTCTGGAATCTGTGCTAGTCGAAAATATTCTGAAAATGGGTTGTTATCTACTATCCAAGTACGAATATTAGACAAATTTTGAAGTTGTACTCTTTTTTTCAATTTTGGCATGCAGCAACCCTATAATGGGAACAATCATGCCATAAATATCAATGCCCAACACTTTCGGCGTCGGGCATTGATATTGGAGGGTTATTCTACCGTAATGTATGAAAATCCGTCGTCTCGTCGTATCTCCAAGAGAGTATCGGCAATGTCACGTACCACGTCCAAGTGACTGATCAGGATAATGAAGTCAAACTGGGTCTTCAATATGTCAAACATCGTGGACATACTTGCTAGGTTGTCAGCGTCTAATACACCAAGACCTTCGTCAATTACCAAGAAGTTCGACTTGGGTAGATTACTCACCGACATAAGGGCGACCCGAATGGCCAGACCAGAAATGAACTTTTCCATGCCCGAGGCCAGTTCAAGAGGCCATGTTCTATCGTCTTCGTAGACAATTCGGCCATTGATGTTCTTACCATCTACGTCCAACGATACTGAGAAGTCTACCATTTGTGATAGAATGTTGTTTACCTCAGTCTGTAACGTTGGAATCATCTGACTGATGAGTTGATATGGCAATCCATCTCGACCAATGACGCTCAAATATGTCTCGTAGGCCTCATAAGTGGTTTCTAATTCCTGTGCATTTTTGATCATGTTTAATAGATCATCTTTTTTGGCACGAAGAATAGTAAGTTGTCGATCCTTGTCACGCAGCGATATGTTCATTTGTTGAATGTCTTTATCGACCGCAACTTTTATATCTGTAGTTGCTAGTATTTTTGATTCAAGTATCTTATTTTGTTCTATAAGATTTTGATTTGATTCATATTGAGCTACAATAGTATACAGGTCATTTATTGCTTGGGTTTTTTGTAATTCACTCTCGGATAAACGTTTATACTCATGCAATATAATTTCTCTGTCATCTTTCATCTTACGCAACATCTCAACGTCTTTTCTTAATTCTATCAGCTCAGTGTGTGCCGACTCTCTAACAGATAGATATTCTGTAGCCCCGCCCATTTTTACAACACGATCATCAATTTGACACATAAGAGAAGTATACTCGGCAGATACAGTTGCGGCTTCCTTAACAAATACACTATTAACACAATATTCACAATCTGGATCGTACTTGTGTGCCTTTAGCTTATCTAGTTGTTCTTTTTTGCCCTGTGCCTTTGCATGCAATATGTTGATCTCTGCTTGCATTTTTTGGTACGCAGTTGATGCAGCGATATATTCGGCGTCCAATTTTTCCAATTCGTCTTCTGATCTTTTATGCTTATGCGACGTTGCAAACTTAGTTATTTCGGTTTGACTTTCATCGGCTTTGATTTTTTCCTCGTTGAGTCTGACAGATAACGTATCAAGATCTATTTTATGTTGTTCCAGCCGTTCTTTTATTGGTTCTATATCAATCACAACTATATTTGGTGTCTTTTGCAAAAAGAGTTGCTTAATATTTTCATCAAGATCATTAGACTTGTTTGTTAGATTTAGAATGTTGGCTTCTAACATATCATATTCACGCTGTACTTGATCTTGTTCAGTTTGAATGTTTGCCAGGTTTTGTGTGAAGTCATCCTTTCTAAAACTCTTCAACGCCCCGGCCACTTCCTTAATTTCATCAGCTGCCAGATTGAACAGTCGATCAAATACAGTTAGACCAATAAACTGACTCAATAAATCCTTACGATCTGACTGGCCGGTATCAATGAACAAGCTATTTTGATTCTGTACGGATAGAGCCGTAAGAATAAAGTCTTCATATGTACCTACATAGGAACGGATGGCACCATTAGTGTCTCGCCGATCCTCACCATTCAAGGAAATCTTTTGATCGCCATCAATCTTGAAGAAGTTAACATCAACCTTGACTTCGCCGTTCTTCTTTCGTGTGCCAGTACGTTCAATCATGTATCTAGTACTTTCAATGTCAATGGTTAATTCACAAGAGAAAGTATCCTTTCTGGTATTCATGATATGACTGCCCTTAAATGCTCTGGGTGTCTTGTCGTATAGTGCAAAACACATTGCATCAAAGGCACTGGTCTTACCTGTAGCATTCGGACTGAATACGCCGTACAATCCGGTCATATCTTCGAAGTTGATGACGTTACCTTCACCATATGAAAATAGATTGTCAAACGTCAGATATATAGGCTTCCAACTAATGTTCTTAGGTAATTCATCTTCCCCAATGAATGCATTTAGTTTGGTATTGATTTCTAGGATTTTGTCTATAACCGAATCATCAACGCCCGGTTGATGTGCATCTATAAATTCGGTGATCAGAGTATTCTGTGTGGTAATATCATGAATGTTATCTAGAATATTCGTAGATGTACCCGTAACAAGATTCTTCTGTCGTGGCAGTTTGTTTACCGTACACTCGACGACATTGTACTTTCGTCGAATAGATGCCTGGAGCTTCTTGACCACCGATACATCTACATCACCCGCCAAAATACGAAGTCGTAGATTGTCTGGTAAATTGGAAATGTCGGGCATCGTATTGTCTAGCAATCGAATTGTGTGATATCCGTAGCTGTTAGGTACTTCAACATACGTCTCTACGGATCTCGTAGGCACATCCCAGATGCCGTAGCCGTGCCCAACCAATGACTCGCCGTGGTTTTGTTGGATCAAGCTACCCGGATAGAATATCTCAGGTGTGCCCGGGCCGCCGTATTCTTGAAGTATCTGTGTTCGGTGGATGTCACCCAACAATACCATGTCATACCCACCGAATGTATCCACCGTGATTTTACCAGCGACGGTGTAGCCTACATCAGTTTGTGCCAAATTAACTGGTCCGTGGAACAATGCAATCTTGGCTTTACCATCGGTCAAAGCCGTTGCAGATGGCCAATCTTCCGGCCCATCATCTACGGCAAACAATGCAAATTCAACATTTGCAAATTCGTACACACCGGAGTCTTTCAGATAATATAGATTCTCGTGCTGTAAGTTATCCACGATGGGCGAAAGAGCATCCAATCGATTTGGATTGGCCAGGTTAAGATCGTGGTTACCAGCGATCAAAATAGTAGGCGCTAGATCAGCAAGTTGCTTCAGAAATTCGGATGTGAGGTTGACCATTTCTGGGCTCATGTCCGTCTTTGCATGCACTACGTCACCAGCCACAACAATTGCAGTATTCGTTAGGTTTTGAGATCGAATGCTGTCATAGAATGTTGCAAACACTTCACGGTACTCAGCATGTCTCTTGTATAGACGAATGTGAATATCGGCACAATGTATGATTTTGTCTAATTGGGTTAGTTTGGTAGGAATGGTTTTACGTAGTGTCATGCAGTAGCTCGTAATTTAACAAGTTCTGCAAAACCAAGTGGCTTTGCATTTTTAATCAACTCGGACATTCGAGTGAATCCAATCTCACTAGGATCTTTACCATCTAAATCTACAACATACACCGCCCGACCCTCACGAATCAATTCAGAAGCCATTCTGGCGGTCTGTCGTAAAGCATCCGCATCAAGTGCAAGGTAAATGTGTTGTACATTTTCAATTACAATCTTCTCTGCCAATTTACCAGGCATCGTCTTACCCAACAATGGAATTGCATTTCGTTTAATTGCAATAGCATCGTATACACCCTCACACAATACGATGGGATACTTCCAGTTAATGTGCATATCAAACCCAATCACATTTTTGCTAACTGGTGGATTCTTGTACTTCATTGTAGTAGGTTCGTAAAATGACCGACCCACAAAGTAATTCAATTTACCCGTAGCATCAAATGATGGAATGATGATCCGACCGGCATAGTTGCCATCGGAACAATATCCAATCTGATACCGCATGATGTCGGACGCGGTGATTCCCCGTTGTGTAATATATTGTAGGGCTCGCTTGTATTCTATAAGTTTAGTTGGCACGGTGAACGGTTTGAATTCTTGTGGCAGATTGAGATGTACCACTTCATGATCGGTTGTATTGGGCTGATATACGTCTTCATCAAGAATCTTTGCCAGCTGTGCGAGTTGGTCGCGGGAACAATCCAACTTTCTAAACAGCGATACGAGTCTACGGCCAGACGCATTACACACCCAGCAGTGCCATGCACCCTTGGTTACATTAATTGCTAATTTTGGTTTTGCATGATGGCAGAATGGACACGACCAGTAAAATTCACCGTGGGCATGTTTGTGGTGGGTTCCAAGTATGGAATCTAATAGACTAGTTAGTTCATATGACATGACTGAATATTAACCACTTGAGATCGATTTGTCAAGTGATTATCTGCGCCGGCCACCAGCAAGACGGAATGCAACTTCGGTGCTCAAATTGTCGGGAAGTTTTTTCAACCAATTCAGTAAGATTAAAAAGTCGTCTTCTGTGAGCGATCCCTTCATGTTGTTAGCAAATCGTGAAATGATCTGAATGTTGTCCTTGGTAGAAGGACCGCCCTTAGAAATTGGTATGATGTGGTCGTATACAATGTTTTCTAATGTAAGTTGTCTACCTGTATAGACACAATTCTTACCATAGAACTCATAGGTTAGTTGACGAATGTCATCTAGGGTTATGGTACAATCAACCCCACATGCATCAGATCTCTTTTTCATAGCCGCCATAGCAGAATACGTCTTTTTCATAAGCTTCTTTGCTTTGACGTTTACGTTTCTCTTGTGTATTCGTGATAGGGCTTCTATGAATTTGAGCTCCCATTCTGATAAGGCCCGTGTCTTTTTTGTTGCTTTCTTCATAACATCCTCCTATATCATAAATAGGATATACTTATGGATACATTGTACATTTTGGAGTAACTCATGTCTGATTCACTAACCCCATCACAAATTAATAGCATAGAAGCTCACTTACGAGAACGTGGACTTGATCCAGATAACATACATGTTATCTTAGATAAAGAAAACGGACTTGCAACATTCTTGCTATATAACTTGTCCGGTCAATTGGTTGGATATCAGCGATACAATCCAATGGGCGACAAGAAAGATCATACCAACTCATTGTCAGCTAAATACTTTACATGGGTTACGAAAGAAAGCGAAAAAACCGCAAAGTTAGCGGTTTGGGGTACTGAATTTATTGATGCGGACAACCCAAATCTATTTGTTACCGAAGGCATTTTTGATGCGGTGAAAATTCACAACGCTGGTCTTCCGGTAATCGCCGTATTGGGAAACAATCCAAAAGTTTTGAAGTCATGGTTTGCTATTCTAAATAAGCATACTATTGCTGTGATTGACAATGATGCTGCCGGCAAATCACTAGCAAATCTTACCGATGAGCATTTTGTTACTCCCGCACCATATAAAGATCTTGGTGAAATGCCACAAGATGCAGTTAACAAGTTTTTGGCATCGGTTGGACACCAACCGAAATCAACCCAATCTAATCAAAAAGATATGTCTAAGATTTTGAGTCAAACAATAGTAAATCCAAATACAGACAATAAAATATTGATAAGTACTGCTCTTAAATATGACGAAGATCATCCAGCTCACAAACTAGCACAACAAATAGTAGACAAGTACAAATAAAAAACCCGCCGTAAGGCGGGTTTATTTTTTGATTCGTTTTAGTGCTGCTTGTTTTGCTGGGTGTCGATCATCGTATTGTAATGCCGTGCGGATTAGAATGTCATTGCCGGTTTCTGGGTTCTTAACCGTTTGATTCATGATGTCGGTATCTGATGTATCACTACCAGATAATTTCTCATACTGCTTCTTAACGACACCCATTGCTGTAGCTGCATCAATATCTGGATTTTCATACCACGCATCTTGTACGGCCTGAAGCAAGTCACGTAATATAGGACCGGGCTTAATTCCAAGCATCTTGATGATGTCGTTACCATTCACAGGTAACTTAGGTGGACCAGCAACTGGCTGTTTTAGATTCTTCATTCGATCATACAACCGTTCTATCTGATTTGGCATAGACGATGCGGCCGCATGTGAGATGTTATCTGCGTGCATTAACATCAACGCTGGCTCTAGATCCGGTCCAATTTCTGCCATAAACTTACGAAGCGCCTTGTCGGATAGCTTAGATCCATCTGGACCACCGCCCTTCAATCGCATGTGGTGTTTGACCAGCGTCGATACCGTATTTGTCATTTCATTCGGATATCGAAGACGCTTCATTGCCTCAATAGCAACCTCGGCGCCAGCATCTTCGTGACCGTAGAAGTGAACCTTGCCCGTTTCGTCCATTGACTTTGTTTGTGGCTTTGCAATATCATGGAACAATGCACCAAGTCGTGCCTGCAAATTCTTTGGAGTGTTCTTTACGACTTCAAGAATGTGATTAAATACGTCATCCTTGTGATGTGCATTTTGTGTTACACCACGAGTTGCATCCAACTCAGGAATAATGTGTTTCATCAATCCGGTATACGATAAGAGTTTGAGTCCCTTATCTGGATTGTTGGTCATCAATATTTTGTTAAGTTCGTCCTGAATACGTTCTGACGAGATGTTTGTTAGCGACGATGCATTTTGCTTTAATGCCTTTATCAAAGACATAGGCATTTTCCAATTGTACTTTACTGCAAAACGAATGGCTCGCAACATACGAAGTGGATCATCAGCAAACGTTTCAGATGGATCTAATGGAGTCCGAACAATTCCATTTTCTATATCAGCTCGACCTCGACCAGTTAGGTCAATGATCTCACCAGTAACCAAATCCTTGTACAGTGAGTTAACCGTAAGGTCTCGGCGGAATGCATCGGCCTTTAGGTCAGCATATACAACTTCAGGCTTTCTAGATCCTGTTTCATATTTTTCACCACGAGTCATAACAGATTCGATGTCGATGCCCGAAAGATCAATACCGTTATGGGTTACACCACGAAGGTTAAACTTTGCGGTGCCAAATCGTGGATATACTACTGGATTGGCACCATCCTTGTATGCACCGACCTTTTTTGTAATCCAATTTGCAAATTGAATACCGCCATCGGGCATAGCAACAACAATATCAATGTCCTTGACTGGTTGACCTAAAATTTCATCACGCACAGCTCCGCCGGCCAGGAATACCTTCCCAGCAAATGGACTTTGCTGAATGAGTCTGCCTAGATAATCTAGAGCAGACTCCTCAGTGCTTTCAAATAATAGGTTATATAGTCGGATCATTGATGTATATTATCGATTGCCGCTGCCGATGTCTGTTTCGCCAGGTGAACGACCCGGAACAAAGTACTTCTGTGTTGGGTTCCACTGATTTAGCGGAATGCCCTGTTCGTGGCGAATAAAGCTTTCTGGTGTGACCATATCGGTCAGCTCTGTGTCATAATACTTTAGAGCGTTTTCCTTCCACGAAGTTGGATCGCCGCGCTTCTGCTTGTTGGTCCAACCATCTTGGAATTGATGTTGTTGATCAAAATAGTCTACAGCCAATTCAGGAATTTGCTTTGCCTGAACTGCTCGTAGCTTTTGTGAACGATTGTAGATATCGACTAACTGACTCATGCTGTATCTCCGTTATGCGTCAAATCGCACAATGACGGTTTGTTGTGTGTTTGTAACCCGTCTAATAGCTCTTGGGAATTTAGCGATGGCGACCATTTGACCTACATCGTTAAACAATCCTACTGTCGTAAAGTACGGTTCTAGCGTACCACTAAATACTAAATCTGTAGCAATAGAACCCGTACTTCCTGTAAATGTCATTCCTGACAGACTACCACTTAACGTCCGTGAACGCATTGTTGGATTTGTAGAAAAATTCAACTCACCCGGTTCAATCGTACAAATGACTTGATGCTCATAAATAGTATGAATGCCCGCGTACTGAACCTCTATTGCAGATCCTGTGGCCAAATACAATCCACGATCCGTAACCAAGGAACTGCTGTACGACCCGGTATCTTGCTTAACGACAGCAATACCAGATCCATAAAATATATTACCAACAACCGCAGTTGGGTTACTTGTTGATACCAATCGTCCTAATCCATCGTCTACGATACTTGCAGTGGATACACCAGAAGAAAGCTCAAAGGTGCCCGGTCGAATTCCTTCACCAAATGTCTGCTGTTCTATGTTGATTACATAAAACTGAGATCCGGTTGGATAGAATTGCTTCTCACGGACACCTATGGGGATATATCTGGAACCAGTTATGTCAGTTCTACTGCCAGTATAAAAGGTATGTTGTACAGACGCATATAATGTACGTGTGTAGATACCATCATCATTTTGACCTTCAGAACTTGTTAAAAATGTATCCCAATCTGCTGGGGGCTCCGCCGCAAGGTCTATACGAACTTGATTCGGATTACTGCCCCCTAAATACGTGTATGTAAAATTCCACGTTTTATTTGTTCGAAACGGTCGAATTAGGTAATTGTCGGGCGTTATGACCTTCATTACCTATCTCCTATGTGTTTCTTACCAATCGAGTCGTACACGAATCAATAGTTCTCTATCGAAGCTCTTCAACGTAGGACGGCTCATCTTAGCAACAGCCAAACATTCATTTTGATCATTATACATGCCAACCGTGGTCAGATATACACGAGGATCTTTGATGAACGAATTGTAAATCAACGTTCCATTGGTTTCATCATAGAATGTTGGGTTATTAGAGTAGTTAAAGTCCTTGTTACGAACGCGTACAAAGTAATTGGTGCTGGAGATGGTTTCTGCAGAACGAGCCTGGAAGTCTCCACCAAGTCGGATTGAGTGATACAAACCAACGTGGTTGTACTGATGCTGTACGCTCGAGCCCGTGGATGTTGCAAAGGCCGTTGATCCAGATGTATAGAATCCACCAGCAACAAAACCAACTGATTCACTTACGGCATTAGGATTCAATACCATAATGCCCAGCGATGGATAGAACAATCCATATCCACCCCAAACAGCCGACTGCGATACTGCAATAGTCGAACCAGAGGCGCCAGTCAAGTTACCAGATACGATGTTGAACACTGAACCTGCCTTACCAACGGTTGGATCTAGTGTCTGGCCTGAATCATCAATAAAGGTTCGTGTGCCATTTGATCCAGATAGCGTTAGCAACCAATTGCCCGGGTCCATTCGTTCCTTCAAACGACCGCGAGCAATGTTAATAACGTAAATCTCATCACTATTGTATGATCCATCAAATGTGAACTGTGTATCACTTGGATCTAACAGCAAATTACGATACTGGGAATATACTGCCTGTGTGGACAGCGTGGCGTTGTCACTTTGTGCAAGTGTTGGTGCGCCGCCGCCACTACGATTACCATACGATACAGAGAACTGTACTTCTGGTACTGGCAACGTTCCGCCTGTATTTGGATTAGCCTGGTACACATCCCAGTAATATTGTCCGCTTAACGAGGAAGATGCCTGTGCCGAGGAAGTAAAGAAGCTGGCTAAACTGCCCGTGTCTCCACTCCACAAGCCTACAGTAACTTCTGTAGGATTGCCAGGTACAAAATCATCTTCATCAAAACGCTTATAGGTACTCATCAGTCAAGACTCCTAAATTATGTGGTTGGCTTTGGCTTGACGATGACCGGGATGGTAATTGTTGCGCCAGTCTGATTGCCAATAATAGTCAATTGAGTTGTTACTTGTGCGGCAACATCCTTCGGCGTAAGTGTAAACTCAAGACCTTGTGATACTACAGCATTTGCCGTACCGGCGTCACCCAAGAAGGCCGGTGCGGTAGGTGCGACGTTTGCTGGCAGACCAGTGCCAACCAATACAGCGGAGTCTGCATTGTACAGAATGGCCGTGTAGCCAAATCCTGCACCATTGAGTCCGTTTGTGGTGGTTGGTCGAACTGGAATTGCATTTGCCTGACCAGCTGTGATGGTGATACTATCAAATCCAAGTGAAATAATTGGAATTTGCTTAGTTCCACGCGGTAGCGTTACCAACTTATATCGCATTACCTGTGTTTCATCAGGGGAAGCCTCCACCAGTGGCATATTTTCAATTATGCTGCCGTAAAAGCTAGAACCCAATGGGTGGCTGGTGGTATACAAGCCATAATCTACTTCGTCGTCGGCCAATGCAAATTGTGTAATTTGAAAGCCTGCGCCCTTGGAAAGCAGTTCGCGTCCCTTTTTTGTAAGAATTGCATCTATTGTTGTTGTACTATTGTCCAAATATGCCATTAGTTACTCTCCACGATTTAACTACTACGGATAAATAGTAGGAAACTTTATTATCGAACACCAAGTATGGGTCCAGAATTGTCATTTGGTCGCTGAATTGGTTCGGCACCCGTGGAAACGACCAAAACATCTCCTGCGGATGGTATAACTTCTACTGCTGGGCCACCATCAATGGTGGTGGCGTCTGTTTGCTTACAACCATACCAAATTCTACGTAATGTACCCAATCTGGTGTCTCGATGGAACCTATAATGCTTTGGATCGTATCCCGTAAACGGAACATATCCACTTCCAGATGCTGCCAACTGAATAGATCCACTGACATTTGTAGCCACCCGTAGATTTATTGCTGGTACTGTAGTATACCGCATCTTACGCCAATTTTCTGTATCTAGCGCCGGTGGGTTGTAACTAATAAAGCTACCGGACGCTAACGGCGTAACACACACATATTCATATCCATTGCCATCGGCTGCTGCGCCGGTTTGCAATGATTGCGTAACATATTGGTTTCTGACATATGTGGTACCATAAGTCCAATCACCAGCAGCAGTTATGGTTGCTTCATTGACCCGAACCTGACGTTCGGTACGAACGGCAACCAATCCGTCCTGCTGGGTGAAATATGTCGTACTCTTAATATCCAAGAAATCAACATATGGTTGAATTGTATCAATCCATATGTTGTCATCCATGACATTGTTCATGCCGCTGAAGACGGATATGTTTGATCCGGGTCTAAATGTTTGTAACAATTCATTGAAGTATGGTCTATCTTCATCACGTACTTGAATTATGCTCAAAGCATTAAATCGACGTAGCAACGTTTGTAGATAGTCTAATCTAGAGGTTTCATCATCGTAGAAGAGTGACTCAAACTCAATTTGATTTAGATCAGAATTGTCAATGTCAGATGTAAACGTATCAAACGTACTTGTAACAGAATTGTTTACGTCTAACTCATATGTAGCATCATAACCACACGACTCAGCAAGCGGCGTAGTCTCGTCGGTGGTAACTACTGTACCCTCCAACAAATCAATCGACGCATCTACTGCGGTAGAATCAATATGATCAATTTCCGTTTCATGTAAGCTAAATTCTGACTGAAATTCTACTGGTTCAGTAGAAATTGGTTCCGCATACAATGTAGGTGTAACATCTTCTTCAAATGTTCCTGCGCCAGACGTATCAATACGATTCCACTTTATCTTGTTACGTTCTAGTATTGGCGACTCTATTACCAACCCGGTTAGCAACTTGGCACGAGCAGGAACAAGCTTTCTTGCCTGTACAAACAATGGTTGCAATAGGTTCTCTACAAACTCAACAAACGCATTATAGTTGTAAGCATATGCGTAGTTGTTCCAGTACAATTCATTGAGCGCATTTAGACTTGAGTATCCACTCTCATACAAATCAGATGGATCGCCAATGTAATCTTGAATGTCAATATTACCAATTGTACGGATAATGCTATCGTTAATTGCATCAGTTGGCGAGAAGTAGAACCCAACGATGTTATTGTTTTGTACATTATCAAACTTCTGTTGAACCGTTACCATGCTCTTTTCGTGAGACAAGATTGGAATGCCCGATCCACTATCATCCGCAAGATATCGATGTGTTGCTGGATCTGCAATAACAATCTTATTACTTACAAACTGGCTTCCACCCGTGTTAGGTGCATATCGTAGAACGGTACGTGTAACCGTAGTCATGCTATACGGATACTCTGTCTCATTTGCAAAGCCGGATGCGGAGAATTCATTATATACTGCAGGACGGCCGGATACTCTAATGTACGGCGATTCGTTAGGTACAAATCGTAGTGATGCGGTTGCCGATCCAAGATTTCGTGGCTTATTGAAGCTCAATCGAACTGGAAGGTTGTCCTTTGCAGAACCCGTGTCATTACCGTTATACAAACCGGCATATTGTACGTGACGATCTATGGTTTGTGTGGTTAGATATTCAGACCACAATCTAAATTCATCTATGTTACCAACAAACGATGTGCCCCACGTAGAACCACTAGATCCAAGATACAACGTAGATCCAGATAGCCAAGTGTTTAATGTTCCGCTGGTGTGTGATGAGTCTATAATATCGCCGTCATCATCCGCACGTTGTGTATATAGGTGTGCAATAGAACCAGTACGTTGTACCGTAACTGTGTAATAGTTGCCATCGTATATCTTAAACAGGTCTGATGTGGCAATGTTAGTTCCGGCCGCATTAACAATTGCTACCTGACCGTAACTTGATGATAGTGGAACAAGTCTTACACCCCACTGATCATCTACATTCCACAATACAGTTTGTTGAGCATTCGTTCCAGCAAATCGAACCTGTACTGATTGAATTGCAGGTAGCCCAGACCCACTAAACGGAATGGCAACATACGACCCGGTAGTTAGATCCAACGTGTTTGTTTGTTCTTCTATCAACTCATATGATTGACTTGTATAGAACGATGGCGTCGAGGATTCTCTGATCTGAATGGTTGTTGGTAGAACACCATACGTGTTCAACAAGCCACGCAGCGCAGACTTTGTACCCTTTGCTTTGAGCAAGTAAATTTGATTGTGTAGGAATCGCTTCCATGTTTCTGCGGCAACTTGACGATATACTGTTGGCGAAACTTCACCAATCTGTCCAATGGTGTAATCCACAAGTTGTTTTACTGCATATTGATTTGGAAGATCAATGCCGAATGAGGAAGCAATGTTCCAAACCATATCCGGGGATATGCCCTCTGTTGGATCATTGTTTCGATTGTAAATCTGAGGCATGGCATCAGCGTATGACTTTACTACGTCAAAGTGATGGCCGATCATGTCCAAAAATGTTAAGAAATCTGATGATTGATCGTCGTTGACCAAATATTCCGGTAGATTGTTTGCTAGTCGGTTTTGATTCTGACGATCATATTCTTCAGCAACATACGTAATGGCATCCCACCAACTTACCAGACCATCATAATCACCATCCGGTGTAAATTGTGATCCACCAATAGAATACAAATCAACATTAGATGCAGATGCAACCGAGATCAACGAACCGTTAATCTTTGGCCATGTGGCATCTGAGATGTAATAAATTTGATCTACTTCTCCACCGTCGTCGGAGAATGATGATGAGTATGCACTGCCGCTGCCGTAATAAAGGAATCGTTCATATCCGTCAAATGATCGAAGTAAGTCGATTCGTTGTTCGGAGATTCGTTCATATCCACCATATGCAAGAGAGCTAGTAAACCCAGCCAATCCAGCGGTGGTTGTTGCTGCAGCAATGGATGCAGACTGTTCACTAAGAATGGATGTGTAATCTTGTAGAACAATTAGCTTCTGTCTAAATGCATCTAGTCTCTTCTTTGCAGAACTGTAGAACACAAAGTTTTTAAAGTTTGTGTAATCTATGTTGAGTTCTGCACCTTCCAACGACGTAATAAACCACTCTTCAAGAATAGGATCTTGTAGATTGGTCTTACTTACCGATCCGGTGGTTAGTAGAGTTTGTAGAGTGACGTTGTTAACTTCATTTCCATCAACCGACGTAACGGTGATTTCTCGGTTGGGTGGTCGAAGATACAACTTCAATCCTTCGCCCGGAACAAATACTACGAAGATTTGATCAAGGTACGACGGCGATAGTTCTCTAGTAATCCAAAGTTCTGTTAATAGTTCTACCTCAGGCGGCAATGGCTGATACAACTTGACCAACACGGTCTTGTTGGTTGTATCAAATGGGTCATATGCCCAATTTAGTATCATTGCTTGATAATCTTCACCAAAGTTCAACAACGTCTTATTGATTCTATCTTGGTCAAAATATGATTCAACCTTACCGTCCAATAATCTACGGGCCGCAGCAAGTGTTGCTTGTGTTAAATTGATTGGAATTGGACGCAACTGTAGCTTCCAGTCAATGTTCACATTTGATTCTGCAAACGTTGGCACCGATGGTAGTACATTGATGTTGATATTTAATCGCTTTTGTGTTTGTGGCGGCTTATTGTATACACCAATACGAATGGGCAGATAAAACGCACCAGGCGTATGTGTTGGTGACGGAGTCTGTGGAACAAATGGATCGGGCGGTATAAATCCGTCTGGGTATGTTGGTGTTGTGTCTACAACATCAGGCGGCTTAGGTAACGCACGAAGTATTACGCCGGCCGGCGCCGACTCTGCACCAGTCAACACACCAGTCTTATATTGAGTTATAAGATCTGTAAATTCTGGCAATATCCATACTACGCCGCCGATGGCCGTTCTAACTACAACGGCATCGTCACGAATGTTATTATTTTGTTGCGAGGATTGTATTTCAGCATCAGAGAGCGGAATATATCCTTCGTATGGATTAGTCATCAATTATTAACCGGTGGTAAATTTCGTGCAACGTATACTGGACCAGATAGATTTGTTGGTGATACAGACCAGCGTAACACATCATCAAAGACATATGTTTTTGTGATGGACTTCTCTTTGGCATCGGCCTCATTAAATGTTACGCTAATAACTACTTGTTCCTGTGGATTTATATTCAATATTGCCGGTGCATTTATTTTCAAAAATGAAGGAACCGTAAAGGTAAATTTCAAAACAGCATTTGTTGTATTGTTTCTGATTCGATATGTTTTTGTTGGCACATTTGGTGCCAGACCAATATCGTATACCGTTAACTGTGGTTCCGTTGAAGAAACACTGTACATTTGATTTACATTGGTTGCTCTAAATGTATCATTTGGATCTACTAGCGGCGCAGTTAGTCTGTAATATGGTGGATCTAGAGGCAGCGGCGCAGGAGTTTGTGGTGTAGTAGACGGATAAAATATAGGTTGTGCCTGTGTGCCGATAATTCCAATTTGTCTCGGTGGTATGACTACCGGAGGCGCCGGCGGTAATACAACTGGTGGAACTTGTGGTGGCAATTCTTGAATTGGTGCATCAACACGGCCCCAATTAATAACGACACGGTGAAACTCACCAGAATTTGGAACCACCGAAGTAAACGGACCAATTGCTTCGTAGTCGCCAACTAATGTACGAATTGTACCATATGGCATAAAATCATATCGCAGCTGGAGAAGTTCGTCGCCATAATATGTACGGCCACGAACTGGTAATTCATACCTGCCCCGGAATGGTACTCTAAAACCCGAACCACCATCAGCAACCGCAACAGAATTAACTAACGTGGTTATATTAACCAATGTAGTAGCTGCGTATCCAGGCGGCAATCCTTTGTTTTCCACGGCAAGAATAAAATATCCATCGGGCGGAGCATACTGTGGCATTACAATCGGCAGCGTTGTATCAAATTCTAACGGTGGCAACGGCGGTTCTGTTGCTAGTGGTGGCTCAACAGATTCTATCAATAATAATTCACCAGTTATTGCATGTTCATGCAACACTTCCCAACCACCAGATTGATTAAATCTAGACACAAATCGCATGGGAGGCGTATCGCTTCTACCATAACGAGAATACGCCTCTACAGGATACTGTGCAATTAATTTTGTAAGATACGAAATGTAATCTAAGACAAATTGTGGTGTCATTATTCAATCAAGGTAGTAATTTTTGCAGACTCAGACGTTCTCTTTATAAATACCGGATCTTGTGTTTCTACAAATACCGGCGGCTGTATTGATTCTGGTGGCAACGGTGGCAATATCACAGGTTCCAAGAATGGTAATGGTTCACCAACTGGATCTGTTACTGGTACTGGTGGTAATGGAAGTACTGTTGTTTTTGCCGGGGCAGTTGGTATTGGTGCTGTTGTCTTAACTACTTCTGGTGTTGGAGGCAATACAACTGTGTTTGTAAAGTCCACCTTGTTTATAGTTACCTGTCGTACACTAATAATTGCCAATGGACGTTGTGTTGCATTGTAATGTTCTACACGAACAATATGCGATCCAACAGACAATGTTTTATTAACTGTAAATGTGTTAACTGGCTGTGCAACCCACTTGTCCAATATCAATACGTCATCAACATAGATTCTAACACCATCCTGAACCTTTGCAGAGAATTCGTAATTTGCCTCAGTTGGGACATCAAGTGTCTTAGTCCATCTAAATGTAGATTTGGCAGGCAGAGTACCGTCGTAATTAATCTCAGATACTCTCTGTGAATAATATGGAGATAAGAACAGTGCCTGTGGTGTAACTGCTGGCGGAGTGCCATTAAATCGTTCTTCTAACCAGCCACTTGAAATTGTTTGTGGAGCAGCGACTATAGGAAGTATTGTATCCGATACACTCGGAAGTACTTGTGGCGTAGTTGCCGCAATAGGCGCCGGTGGTGCCGGTGGAACTACTGGAACAATAGATACCATATCATCCATTACAATGCTATTACTTGATAGGTTAATAGCAGCATTTACGGTGTTAATTCCTTCTGGCAAAGTATCAATAGTTGCAAGATCAAAATTTACAGTAACTTCTTGTGAACTATTCTTTTGTAATGTAAAATTGGCTGGGTCAAATGATACACCTGCCAAGCCCGCCAAATTGACTCGAACTTCTACTTGTGAAGAAATGTTCTTAATATTAAACTTGGCCTGTGGAATTGCCTGCAACGTTCCCTTTACGTACTGTCGATCTATTGCTTGTGCATCCACCACAATTATGTCGGCTAATCTGATGTTCTGTGCACTTAATTGTGTTGGAATAGCCGGTGGCGTAGTTACAACCGGAACCGTAGGAACGGGAGCGGGTACAGGGCTTTGTATAGGCTGATTTTGTTGTACTGGTCCATTTTGTAGCACTGCGCCTGGTGCAGGAACTAACGACATGCCCTTATAGCCAACAAAGTCTAATGTTGATGGAATCAGTTCTATCTTAGAAATTGGATTGCCTGGATTAACCGTTATGGTTTCCGTTGAATTGCCGCCAAGTAAACCAGTGTCAAATGTGTCCGGTGTGCTAATTCTAGTATCAATTAAAGAACCAAACTTGTTATATGCATTTATTGTGTGGCCGGGAAATGACTGTCCGACCACAGTAATAGAAAATTGTTGTACATCGTAATTGAAGGTAATTGTAATTGGCAGCGAGACACCAGTACCATTGTCACTGGCAAATTCAATTGGTGCGCCTGATGGCCCGATTGTCCGTGGGACCGCCGGTGCTAGTGTGCATACAATACCATTAACTATCTTTGTATATGACGACATATATTACCTCAGAATACTTCAAATCGTGGATCTAGTTGACCGCTATCTTTTAGCCGGCGAATAGTTTCTATCACTGCTGCCTTGATATATCGTTCAAGATCTGCATCCTGAACGTTTAGGTTGTTAACATCTAAGGCCATGTTTTCTAGTGCTAATTTACCGGCAGAATCAACTAGTTGAGTAATCATCAAATTATACGTGTGTTCAGCATCCGCATATCGTATACGAGGTATAGTAGATGGTGAAATGTTTGCCAAGTCTAATGATATATTGGCTGGGTTTAATGACTCTTCACTAGTAAAGTCTTCACTTTGTGCAAACGTTTGATTTATTAATGCTTGCGCGGCCGGTTTTGGAACAGACGGTACAATCCACTCATACAATTCTTGAAGTATTTCAGCGGATACAGACTTTGGATACAATCGCAATTCAGTTCTATCGTCACTGATATCTTTAATGTACAACTTGTTACCAATTTCCGAACCAACTTCATCTCTAAAGAAATTTGCAACAAATCCATAACGACCAGATTCAATGGTCATTAGTTTTGCTGCATTTCCCATATCAATGTTCAATAATTCATACGCACCAGTATTGTCAATGACTGTTGTTAAACTCAGTGATGGATCGGTGGCAAACAAATTAATGTGACCGGCAATCGAACCGTTTGAGTCATAGACCCACAGTTCAGCATGATCCCGTTCGGTGGTACCAAATACAACTTGCTTAGTACCAACTTGTGTAAGTCGGCGATCAGCAGCAGACAACCGTTCTGGACGAACAGCAATGTATGGATTTGGAATTGTATCTGGATAATTTAGTTGATTTGGCATTATCTAGTGACGCCCAGTTGTTTAAATTGGCTTCTTGGTCCGAGTATGTTGTTGTATAACGTTCTGCTAGTCAGACCAGATACCATTGGTATCGTCAACAATTGTGGTTCATCGCCATTGATATCGACTCGTAGGAAATCAGCAAAGTCTCTGGTAAGTTGATCTGGCAATTCTTGAAATTGTTGTACAACTGTATCTGGCTGAAATCGATCATCTGGTCGATACGTAATTGGATCTTCTAAATAACTATCCGTAAAAATAAGCGTAGGCCGACGAATTCTATCTAATTCGCTAGGCGTAGCAACGGTAACATTGTTTAGTTTCAAATTTTGGAGATCCATTATACTTGCTCTATACTAAAATATTGACCGGAATCAAAGACCTGTGTGTAATCTGTATCTACCACCTTGATTAACACCTTATAGAATCGGCCTGGATACATACCACCAACATAAAACTTTATGTAACTGGTTGACCCATCGCAATCAACTCTAGACGAATCAGAATATGGCACAATGACGGCATTACTTTGTACGTCTACAATGCTAAAGTACGATGTTGCAGGCAATCTCTGAGTGCCGGCCCAATTTGAAAATACCGTGTCAAACGTCTTTACTGGATACTTTTCACGTACCGACAAATCTACTCTAACCACATCTGTTGCTCTATATTTACGTGACAGATTTTTTGGTGCTACTGTAACATTAGAATTGACGGATGCCGACATAGTTCCAGTTGCATATGTCTGACTATTCCACTTGGATATCAACAGCGGCGCATATACCGTGTGTGTCTGTCTAGAAAAGAATCTAATGTTTCCTACATTAGTATCGTCTAATTCATCAGCAGTAGGAAACTTTAACACCAATCCATTGTTTGTTACACTTCCAGAGATCCAATCTCTAACAAATGTAGTTACATCAAATGTCATGTCTACTATAGGATTTGCAACCGTACCAGATCCAACCGGCGATCCATAATACTCACTACCTGTTATAGACCAGAGTGATCCAGACTGACGATTGATCCATGTTGTACCATCATTCTCTGTATATCCACCAACGGATGTACGTGATGATGTATACGGAACATTAACATTTTGATAGAAATAGCCCGATCCCTCGACCCAGCTACGGCTTACTTCATATAGCTCTACTGTTTGACCAATTCGAAGATCATCGGCTCGAGCAATAAACAACATCAAATCAAATTCAGATCCAGAAGATATGGTGCCAGCAGCAATACTTGCAGAAATAGCAGTTACATCAAATTGTAACATTGATCGTACTGCGTATGTACCATGTTGGCTCTTGCCAACCTCTAAGATTTCATCATAACCAGTGTTTCTACTTGAAAACTCTTCGTATATAGATGCATCTTTTACTGGAAGGTATGTATATCTCATTATTGTACCGCCGACGCAATAATATCTCTATCTGGATATCTAAGTTCAAAAATACATGGATCAAGCGACGGATAAATTATGCCATTGTTTGTTGCAGATCCAATATCATACAAATAATCATTGTAGTCTGAACCGTCTCTGAATCTATATCGATTAAATACTTCTACGGACAATACACTTTGTACGCCTTCAACAGCGGCAATTTCTAGGTACAAATCGTTAAGCAAGATAGGTTGATTAATCTGCCAACGGTCAACCGAGAAGAAGTGCTTTACATTGTCGATACATCGTGTCAACACTTCATTCATGTTGAATCCCTTGAAGACAACAACCTTAAACTTAACACCAATGTTTACAACAAATCCATCCAAGATACGAACCTGATCTGTTAACATTCTGTATTGATCCAAGTACGTCTTTAGATTGCCCTTGGTATCCAAGTTCAACGTCGTTAATTTCTTGTCACGATTATAGCCTAACACATACATGTTTATGATGCCTGGTCCTGGCGTATCTTCAACAAAGATGCCACCCACGGGCTGTTGTTCTTGTGTTGCTCGTAGAATATTATTGATCTGTTCATCTCTGGTAACAAACACCTTTGATGCACCACCGTATTTCGGCGGCATAGCATAGGTACGAACGATGTAGTCTTCTACAGTAACCAATCGATTTTGTGCGTTGAAGAAGGCCAGAGCGTTCTGACGAATTTCTTCAATGCTATCTTCATCCTTGCCGCCCGTGGCAGGATCGGAATTGTTTACTGCAATAGATTGTTTGACCTGATTCCATAGCTGTAGTTCCGTCGGCGTAAATGATGCAATGTCATTCAACGGTTCTACGGTTACTAGTTTTGTTATAGTTCCCATTGGAACATTTGACTTGATTCCACCGCCAGTAGCGTAAGTAATAGTCAATAATCCAGTAGGCGCCATACCATACGACCGAGACGATAAAAAGTCCGATGGATCAAGTGAGGTGGATGCCAAGTTTGTTTGATATTCTGTGTTGGCAATCTTCTTTGGTTCTAGATTGATAGATTCATCACTGTCGTCCAATATACCGGACCCAAACGACAGTTCACACTCGTAGTTTTCGTTATATCGTACTACAAATCGACGTGGGGTTCGTGTGATTTTCAACAGGTATGTAGGCGGAACACTAAAATCACTATCAAGAGTAGATGCGGCTGTGTTTATTTCGCTACGGAATACTAAATCTTGTGCAAGATAATCTACTTGATACCATGTATTGCCGCTAGAATCAACCACAGAAATAATGTCAATAACATTTGTATCTGGGATTACCACCTTTGAGAATTTCTGAGCAGTTGTAAACGTAGATTCGTATGTCTTAATAGTTCCGGCAACAACCTTAGCTTTCTTTCGCACCAAGTAAAATACCGGACGATCAAAATTGTCGGTTGAATAGACCGTTATTTCTCTGTCAGTAGGATCTGCAAAGTTAAGTTCATCAATAGTTCTAAAATTTACAGTACCAAAATCTTCCGCAGCAACTACTATATTTGGTGCTAGTCGTAGATAAAATCGTTCGTCTGGTGCATAGTTGTCAGACAATCCTTTTGCTGGAACTACTTGGAAGAAATCTGCTTCTGTTGTTGCTGCGGTGGTAGGCTTTGGCTGATAGCCAAATGCCTGTGCCATTGAAATGATGTTGTCTTTTTCATTTGCATACTGTAGCAAATTTTCTCTAAAGTTTGTATCAACATAGTAACCTAATACGTCACCAACATACGACGCCATTTCAATAAACATCATTCCAGGCGATGCTTCATTGAAGTCATTATATGAATCTGGGAAATATACCTTGGCAAAATCTATAAGACTTTGGCGAAATTCACCGAATGTCTTATTTAGATACTTGATTTCCTTTTTTGTTGGAGCAAAAGATTTATCTAATCGTCGTAGTGCCATTTAGTTCACCTTAAAATTTCAATGTAACAGTATCGGTAATAGACGGATTAATGGTTAAACTAAACGTCAACGTAGCAAATACAGAATTGCGGTCTTCATCTTTTGTTACTTGTACATCTACAACTTGAATGTACGGCAGCCATATTTTGATAGCGGCGCGAATAGATCCGTGGATATTTGCCAAATTGTCATCGGTAATAGCTTCAAAAAGAAGACGATGTACATCGCAGCCAAACTCTGGCTGCATAACTCGTTCTCCCTTCTTTGTAAGTATCAAGTTAATCAAATTGCTCTTTGCTTGGGTCATGATATCACGACCCTGATTAAAATACCCACCGTTGCCGCGACGAATCGGAAGCAAAATTCCAAGAATATTAGCCATTCAAGCGTCCTCGGCGGTCCATCGCTGACATAAGAGCTGAATAGTCGCGGGTAATTGCGTCTACGGCTTCTGGTGCAATTACACCGGATAGATCGTCCATGTTGTCTAGTACGGAATCTACCGGGAAATTACCATCCCGCATATCCCCGGCTGTCTCTGCAAGGATGTCGTCCAAGACGTTTCCACTTGAAACAAAGCCACCGGCTGGTCCGATTCGGTCTGGACCAGACCCATAGCCCATCTTCTCTGCCAGGTCACGACGGGCCCGAGGGTCCAAACCGCGTGCCGGGGCGGCCTGGCGACCGCCTGGCGAGGCCGGGCCTCTTGCCTGAGGTATATTTGGGGTCAACACCTGTGACTTGGGGGCACCCTTGACAATACCCTCGGCAAGTAGTCCGGCAAGCGCCCCGGCTACAGCCTCCTGTACCATCGGCTTGACCATCTTGGGGAGTTCGGCCTTAACGACGGCGGTGATTTCTTGTCTAATGAGCTTTTGTAAGTCTGATTTGGTCATACATTAATCCTCTTTATACGGAACTATAGGTCGGGGTACGCGTGGTTTTTCATTTGTTCGATTGACAAAGTTGTCAAGACTTAATATTGGAGCACTATTACCACCGCTCAAAAATTGAGATTTCAATTGCTTAAACTTTTGAACGCGTTGTGGGTTTTGTTGTGATGGACCGCCCGGGCGGCCGGTGATAAGTACCAATGGTGACATAGTTAGTGCATCAATCAACTGACTTAAAAAGTCCCTAAGCGTTGCACCAAGAACAAGCGGCTCTCTAGCATTACCAGTACTACCCACATATATTTTAGATCCTTGTAAACTGAGCATGGTACCAGCACTAATGAAATGATTGGTACCAGCTACTTGAATCATATTTTGTTTGGCTGAAATGTCTTTTGTGCCGCCAATGGTCTCTCGCCAATTTTGAACTACACGATCCGCTCTATTTTGATTTGTCCATGTGATATGATTTCTGTCTGCGTCAACAGTAAAGTCTTTTAGAGTGGTCCAATGTATGCCTGCATTTGCCGTGCCAATAATTTTGTCTGTCTTAGTATTTACAACAAATCGATCCGTGTTTATTACAATTTGATTTCCATCTAGCTGAGTAGGAAAGTCCACGACACTGACTCGATGGATGCCAGATCCTTCGGTTGAATACTTTAACGGTACAATTTGATCGGTAACCATCCACACGGAGGTCATGTCTTTGTTAATATCTTCTATGACTTGTCCATACGGTGTGTTAACTGTTCTAACTGCCGATGGATCTGGACCGATACGAATTAATAAATTTGGTGACTGATTCTTCACTAATGATTGCCACGGCTTTACTTTATCTCGTGCGGTAGAATTCACACGACCATCAAGCCACGAAGATCCAAATCTAATACTTTGACCGGATCTACCCTCGTAGATAACGTCACCCTCAATATGTTTTAGTCGATATACTAGATCAATATCTGTGAAGTATTTACCAAGCCCGGTTCCATCTGGTTTTGTTGGCTTAATTGGATTTGCGGTAGATTGCTTTAATGTGGAGATATTGTCGGCAGACGATGGAATAGGCTGTGCTTCTTCGTTCAGTCCGAACATTCCATGTGTAGTTGGTCTATTGGATACATTAAACTTTCGGAGGTAGTAAAATCGATTTAGGCTTTTTACTACATAGACTACTTCATTCATCAATGGATAGTCAGATCGATTAGCATCCATTGAGAAGGCCCAATTCAATGTATCGTCTGGCCGAAAGTAGTTTGAATTGATAAATCGAAATTTGACAGCACCGACGTTGTATCCATCCTTGGCATATTCTTCGTGGTGGTTGTTAACAATAACATCAACCACCACAGCTTCTTCAAATTGTTCTGTAATTTGATGACTTTGGCGTTCTTTTTGTACAAAGAATGGGTTGGTTGATGTGGTTCCACGATCAACTTTTCGATTATATGCCATCTAATTTTTCTTTTGCTTTTTCTAAAGTGGTGTCAACGGAAGATACATACGCGTTCATGTCCTGCATAGCATTTTCAATCAGACGGTCCTTTTCAGCATCAGTTAACATTACACCAGAATCACCATCAGAATAGGATTCAGCAGAGATTAAGCGTTGAACTATGGTCGCTATCTTAACCAACTGATCGTCGTTCTTGATGCCAACGTCATAGAATTCCTTAATCAATGGAATTATCAATACAGCATCGTTTGGTGTAGTCATCATGCCCGTCAATTGACGAATGATAGCACCAATGTCCTGTCTCTTGACCGTGGTGTTATCATGGATGTCCTTTAATAGATCGGAAAGCTTCTTTCCGTCAAAAATATCGGTATCTTTCATGCGAAAACTCCTCCTATCGCTATAAATAGGAGGAGTTTCGTGTTTTAGTCCTTGGGCACGTAACTGAAGAACTTTTGTTCCTTGTCGGTGACCCGTCCCTCTGATCGGTACTCATTCAATTGGACCATAACGTGATCCCGCATCTTATTGACCACTTTGGTCACATATGCGGTCTTACAGTCGGTCATTTCTCGAATCATCAGATACAGAGCTTTTTTATTGAAGTTCTCTATTCGTTCTGCCCGTTTGAATAACTCTACGATGGCATTGGCTATATCAATATCTCGCTTCTTCTTGAATAGTCGTGGAATATTGGCATCCCAATATGTTACCATCAGTTTAACAAACTCACGAATATCTTCTTTGTTTTCATCTTGACTTGGCGCCTGTAAGTCTGACATTTCTTCCAATGAGATGTAGCTGTCTCCGTTTGTATCTGAGAGATATACGGATCGTTTCTCTTGTTTGTATCCGTTCGTGTTATGCAAAATTAGATAATTTTTGGCAATAACAGAAAAGTATGAGAATGATTTGGTACCACGCTTGATGTCGTACTTAGATAGATTCATTACCAAAAAGCTAACGACCTGTTTCTTAGTTTCATCAAAGCTGCCACTCATGTATGGAAACTTAAACTTGTTAATGATGTTTTCTGCCATCTTATCAAGCGGATAGTCTAGATGTTCAATGAATAGCAATTCACGTTCATCTGGATCTGTACTTTCGTTGTATTTTTGAATGATCTCATCTAGGTGTGGTGGCCAATAGACCTTACCTACGTGACTAGTTTGTCTTTTCATCTATGACCACCGGCTCAGTTAAGAATATATCAAGTAGATTTACCATATCATACATTTGCTTGAACACGCCACCAACTTCATCGTCTGATTCAAATGATCCTCGAATGTCGATGTCCTTCATGGTTTTGATGGTGGTTGTAATTTGTGTATGCATCTCTGTAAAGAAATTTTCGTAATACGTTTCTAATATATCAATGACCTTTGTTGCTTTAGATAACGATAGTGCCAATACAACATTAGCCAGTACAGAGATGATTAACACCGATGTCCAAAATAGTCCTATTTCCATTTATAACCCTCGCAAATCATATCCGGCGAATTTTTGCATATATTGTGTAACATGCACACCGTTGCCGTCAACGGTTCTGTGTGAATATTTTTCTGGATAGAAGAATGACAGCACTCCACCCATACCAACTAGATGAGCACCAGCAAGAATGCCTGCCTTGGTAACATACACCCCATTGTGTGTAGTACCACTAAATTCTTTGATGATTTTACTCAGACCACGTGCATTAACTCGCATATATGTAACCATTGCACTATCTTGTAGTGCTGGGGTCGATAAAAATTCATCGCGACTTACATTGATACCAATACCAGCCAATGTCTTCGGGTGAAACTGATACATGCCAAGATATCCACGCTTGCTAACTGTGGCATATGATCCAAGTCCCTCGGCCGTACCCAACCGCTTCATAAAGGCATATAGATCGCCCTTATATAGTGGAACGTACTTCTTCTTTTTCTTAGCAACTGGCTTCTTGACCGACGCTGGCACGGTAACTACAATAGGAGCTGTTGTAGCAACTGTAGATACTGGTGCAAACTTAAACTTGCCCGACATAGATACTGCGCCGATCAATACTGCTAAAGAAATTACAAACTTAAATAGTTCTTTCATTTTATTGTCTCGTAGAAATCGTTCTGCGATTCTTGACGTGTAATGTCCTTAAAATGCTGAATCGCTAAAACTGGTTCGTGCGGCAACATACCATACTTAGTAAACCCAACTAACTTTTCGTGTACTTTACTTACCCACTTTATGTTATCTGAGTTCTTGTACAGTCTCATTTGAAAGTCCGGCCATGCAACAATCGGTTCATAATACGTCACTGCTATAGCACGGCCCGGTGTCATGGCCTCCATGCCTGGTGGATCTAGTGGTTCTGGCTCTTCTGAGATAATATGGCCAAAATTAGATAACAGCTTGTATTCCTCAGAAAAATCATACATAAATTTAAGTTTACGATACTCTTCCATCTTCGTGATGACCCATCCCCACTTCTGCAAATGCTTTAACGTGAGTCCTTCGACTGTATTCACGCGTGGAACCCAATATGCTTCGATGTCTGGATTGGATTCTATGATGAGTGACATATATCCCATGAAATCATCAGATACAAACTCATCAGCATCGAGATTCAAAATCCAATCACCAGAACAACAACTGTTCATAAAGTTCTTGTGTGATGCAAAATCACCGTTCAAGCTGTGCTGAAATAGTATGATATGATCCTTGAATTTATCAAGGGTATCTAGTGTGAGTTGGTCTGTTGAGTTATCGTCAACCACCACAATCTCATATTCGATGCCAGAGGGACCATCTAGTTTGATAAACTCTGTGACCTTGGTCAGTAGAGTATCAATATAATGTCCCTCATTATGAGTACAGATGGCAAAGCTAATTTTCATATCAGTTCTCGTTGGTAAGTTAACAAGGTAATATACATCATCTGTAATCAGTTGTCAAGGTCTGATACACCTAAATTCGACTTATAACCCATTGCATTGGGGTCTGTGTGCCATCGGGTGTCATTTTTCCAGTCATAGTCCAATTCCATATAATACGGAATACTAGATTCTGGTTTCGGCGGGTCTGGTTCTTCTGGTATAGATACGGGCTCGTCACGTACTTCGTTGGGTGGAGGTAACTCCATCATTGGTTCGGTGGGGGTGATCGTGTCACGCTTCTTTACAATGATATTATACACCAAGAACAACGATATACTCATAGGATCAAGAACTAATACTAGTAACAGAATGAACCACTTTACAATTGTATCCAAGGAGGTTCCAATTGCCTCAGCCACATAGTAGAACGTTCCAAGCTTTCCACTAGTTCCAATTGAGTTGGTTGTATTGGTTTTGAGCAATGACAATGAATCGCTTGTTGCTGACAGCCGTGTAATGTCCAATTGTAGCTTATTGATCTCTGCGTCCTGTTCACGGATAATTCTCTGTTGTGTAGCCGTTGCTCGACCCAACCTGACTAGCTCATCAAGTCGATTTTCTTGTTGAGATCGCATATTTTGTAATTGAGTTGATCGGTCGGTCAATCTCTTAATATTTGAAGTTATATTTTCTTGTTGACCCGAGTATAGGGTAATCTCATTTTGTTTTGCCTGAATTCCCGTGGCAGCGGTGGCATACGCGCCAGATAGGTAGCCGTATACACCAACTGATGTTAGTAACATCAAGACCGCAGTACCTGTATACATGTACATTTTTAAGGTTCGTGGTATGGCATGACGATATCTGTACAATGCACTAACCCCAACAATCTTGCCAATCTCTAATGCAGCGGCCATAACACCAGCCTGTACGCTGATGCTGGTAAACAATTGTGCAATACCCGTTATTGAAAATAGTGCAGAACAAGCTGCTAACAATAATGCCGTTCCTAATACGATAAACTCAAACATGTAAATCTCCGATACGAAGAAGGGCCTGGATGGCCAGGCCCTCAATTCTCCAGCGGTGGATGTTGAGATGGATACTACAGTAACCCGTATGGATCACCCCCTTCATCTCAACGTGTGTGCGTTATTTAATTGTACTGCTGTTGATGTTGTTGAGCAAACTACGTACATAGATTGCCTCGTGTTGTAATGTGTGAACGTCAAAAGTATAAGTCCATTGACTTACGACGACCAACATACCTCCGATTAAATTGTTACAACAATATATACAAAAATACGAGAGCATCCCACCGGGGAACACTCTCGTATAAATATCACAACCAACCACCATGTTACCTATTTCAGTCGTCGTTATGCGACATGGATTCCATGAACTCCTGACGAAGTGGATCACGTTCTGTTACGGTACTCATGTGATCGGCCCAATGAACAACGTATCCCAAGTTTGTGTGGATGGCAAACTTTCCGTAATTCATCAAATAGCCCTTATTGCTATCCTCATACAATCCATCCGACAACTTGATGGCCATATATTCGTTGTATGTTAATTCGATGCCACGACTTTGAAGAACGAACGCTGCGCCGTCGGTAACCTTGAAGAATGGCAAGTTTTGATTGTGCTTGAACATTGAACCTTGGTTCGTTCGGTGCCAATCAGATGTCTCCAACTCGTAGTACGACGGACCACCAGGCATGCCCAACTTCCATAGATCGTGATGGATCGTGGCCATTACTAATTCAGATCGGGTGAAGTCCACCCACCCATCCATCTTCTTCAACGTCTTGACGAACTCCAATGCACAATCATGTACGTGCAATACGTGATCAATGTAACCACCAGAATAGGCATTGTGATAGTGAACCTTACTTGACGCCGGGGCAGTAATCAATCGGTCACCATATTCGTCATACAACTTAACAATCTTTTCGTATCGTTCTGGTGTGAACGCTGCTTCCATTAACGAGAACAGTTTCTTTCGTTGTGCATCCAATCGGTCTGCTTCGGAGACTTGTTGGGTTGGTTCGGTCATGAGTTCCTCTAAATGAAACAGGTTTGAGTTATCCCTAAATCTAATAGGAAAACTCAAACCTGTCAAGTGGTACTTGTTACCAATTAAGCTACATTCTTTGTTCCTGCTCTCGACCACAATTCAAAGATCGTTGGAATTGTAGGCAACTTACGTAACGTCATGCCGATGTCTTCAAGCATAAAGTCTGCCTTTTTGTTGTTACAGCTCGAACATGCCGTAACTACATTCTTCCAAACGTCCTTACCGCCCTTTGATTGCGGATGGATGTGGTCACGCGTCAGAAATTCATTTGCCTTAAGATCCGAACGATGTCTGGAACAATATTGACATCTGTGACCGTCTCTAAGGAACAGATTGCGTTGTGTCAAAATTGCCGGAACTCTGTGAGTGGATCGACTCTTGACAAACGTCTTAAGGACAATCTGTGTCGGCACGGGCCAAATTTCTCGTGCAGAATGAATTACGTGGTCTGGATGTTCCTGTGCAATGATTGCCTTTCCTTCGATGACCAACAGAAGTCCACGCTTGGCAGACACTATTGCAAGAGGCTCGTAGCTAGCATTGAGAACAGTACATCTTGTTTGGTCTAGCACAGATATCAACATCGTAACCTCTACATAGTTTGATCCACCACATCGACTGAGTTTAGAGACTTAATCAAATCTCTACAATTGCCAGCAAGTTCGTAATGTTCTGTACTCACAAACCAATCCATCATGACGGTTAGTTGTGCTTCGAACTTTGCTCTGCCGATCTGTGCAATTTTCTGTGAACTGCCAAATTGAAATATAGTGACTTCGGACCAGTTCAACTTTATTGCTTTGGTGATTCGTTTTAGCAAATATTTGTAGACCACATCCTTATGATGGTCTGCAAAGTGAGCAAGGAGTTGGGGATCATCAAACGGAAGGACGACGAGTTTTTCGTTTGGCTGATTTAGTATTGCTTGACTTGTTATTTGTTGCTTTTCTTCCACGGACAGCTGGTTTTGTTCTGGTGGACTTTGGTTTGGTGCCTGTGGTTGACTTTGTTCGCTTGGGAGACTTTTTTGAATCTCGACCGTTAGAACTTTTGTCGGTTGTTCTGGTACTGGCCGGCCGTGCATCAGATCGTTTAGTGCGACCTTTAGACTTTGTAGGAATTTCTTCATTTACCTGTTCTCCTCGGCGATACAACGTTCCGTTAGGTGACCGATATTCTTTTCTAAACTGCCAGCCACGCGGACGCTTTTCGTCTGGTGTTTTCTGTCGTGCGGGCAATTCAGGCGGAGCCGACATCAGAATACAACATCGTGAACAAGTAACCGCTCGAACGTCTATGCTTAGATTTTCTACTTCATTACCACACTTCTTACATGGCAAAGATTGTCGTTCTCTAAGTGTCCATATGTCTGTTGTGGCCTTTGCTTTATTTTTTCTCGCCATGCTTAACTCGGAGTATACGTTTTTGTTGTGAAATACATCTCTTCAATTCCTCTGCCAGTGCATACGCTTTGTAGCTAGGCACCTTAGCAAGAAACAGGCCAGCATATTTACCGGCCACGATCAACTGAGCGGGCGTATTACAGCTACGAATGGTTCTACGAACCTTTTCATAAATAGGTACCAGCTCAGAGTATCTCACATTACATCTCCAAATTAAACAATCTCCACCGAAGTCCATTCCATATATTCTGCTTCGGGCAATTGAATCTCGTGCTTAGCACATAGATTGTATAGCTTACTCACAACACGATCATAATCCTCTTGAGGATATGTAAACTTTTCTGGTTGCATATGAACCGCTTGGAGTGACTTGATGCACATTACAATGGCATTGTAGTCGTTCATCTCGTCCGCAAGTTCCTTCATATCCTCGGAACATTCCTTGGCGCGATCAGAAATTTGAATTTTCATATTATCCTCTGATTACTTTTCTGTTGTGGTAATTGTGACGGTCAACAAACCAGAAAACTTCTGTGCAACGGCCAACATTTCTTCGTGGGCTGCTTTTGTTGTGAGAAGTTGTTCACGCTTACGATCCAACTCAATCAACTCACGATCAATTCCCTTAATGATGCGGTCTGCTTCATCTGACATTGCACGAATCAAATTACCATTAAGCGCTGACTTAATCACACATCCTCCTTGGTGGGTAAATGGAGCCGAGGGGATTCGAACCCCTGTCCGAAGCATTGTACTTATTGAATCTTCTCCGTGCGCAGTTTATTGTCTAAACTTTAACACAGTGTATCACAATAAACAAATCTACACTATGTCTATCCGAAAGTCAAATCTCATCGTATCGGAGTCGGTGAGAATTTATCTGCTAGCGAACTTTTATACTGTCGCAGATTCAATATAAAAGTCTCGAGCGCTCTTAGGCAGCTAGAGGGAGTGCGTATTCTGCACTTGAATTTTGATTCCATTTAACGAGTCGAATCAGTCTCGGCACGCTTCTTTCAATGTTCTAACCTCCGTCGAAGCCTAGCGGCCCCTTGTTGGAAGTCTCTAAATCTACATCATTTAGATGTGAAAATCTAGTCCCTTTTAGTTGTATAGATTTGATACAACTTAACGAACCGACACCAATTCCCGTTCAATCAAATCATTTAATGCGGTCTCCACGGCCTTTCGTGTTCGATTTGACGGATTCTTCATTTTCTTTTCCAACGTCCATACATCATTCAGAATTTCTTCAAATGTAGTCCATTTGGATGACGAGATACACCGCATAATATCACCGTGTTTACGGCAAGCATCTTGATATACGGCACTAGAAATAGACGATTTGACAATACCAGCGGTGGTGAAAGCATTTAATCTATATTGTGGAATTGGCTTCACAATCTCTTGCTTTTTTGCTTCTACCTTTGGTTCTGGTACCGTCTTCTCTGGCTTCGGCACCGGAGGGGCTACAACTGGTTTTGTAGGTTCCGGCGCCGACTTAACTTCTACTTGTGGTTCAAGTGAACCTGTTGATTCATCCATAAGATCCTCTATAGTAATGAAAACTACCTACTAGTAAATAGTGATCATTGATAAACTTCATCAACATATACAACTTCATTGATGTCTAGAATCCTACAACTACGGTCTATCACCGAACGATGCATATGACCACAATAGAGATCTGGATAATTCAGTCGCTTCCACAGAGCATCAATTTTATGTGCATTTGGATCAAACCAATCACCGGCGGCACCAAATCTTTTTAGCATCTGTGGCGAATTGTCGAAGTTATTATCGATTACAGACTGTGGTGGTGTATGCGTAATTAGAATATCTACTTCATCTACCCCATCAAGCTTTGCAAATTGTTCATCTGTAATATTTTCCAGTTCACTCCAATCCATGTTGTACCGAAGTCTCATGTTCTTGTCAATCGACCCAGCACCACCCATGAAAGCAATCTTAAACTTATCTAGGTTCAACACCGTACCACGAGGAACATAGAAACAGTTTGGATGTACTTCCGTGACTTCTTGGTGATGAATGAATAGATCGAAGTGCTCGTGGTTACCATCAATCCAATAAAATGGAATATCGAACGTATGTAGTTGTAGCCGTTTAATTGTATTGGGGTAATAACCAAAATCACCAACTTGAATGATCGCTGTCACATCGCCGCGGGCACGAATGTCCGGCAGCATTTGATATAGAACGTTAAAATCGCCATGTAGGTCACCAATAATCGCCAGCATATAAACCTCATTAAATGAACAAACCCCTTGCGGGGTTTGTTTTTGTGTAAAGTAAGCGGAAGACACGGGACTCGAACCCGCAAAGCTCTTTTGAAGCCCATCTCATTTCCAATGAGACCCCTAGCCATTTCGGTTATCTTCCTTGCGCGATCTACCTGTACCAACAACCATCGAGGTTGTTCACGAGCTGTTCCGAAGGCACTTAGCCACTGCGTAACATTAACGGTCCTAAGTAAAACAGATGTGGATCGCAAGGTATCTATAAATAGCCTAGATTAGACTGAAGATTGAAGCTCGGCCAGTTCGTTTTGAAGTTGTTCCTGGCCTTCCTTTAGTCTAGCTTCCTTTTCGAGCATTGATGCCAGGGCAAACAAACAAGCCACGGCAACGTCCTTCAACTCACTAGCAATATCAACTGGATCGTTTTGACGAACTGCGTCAATCAATTCGTGATATTCCTCTGTAACAATTCCCAATGATTCATGGTTACTCAAATAAGCACCACGACCATGCTTTTCAATTTTTTGACCCAATCCAACGGTTAGTGCCTCAATAGCAGCTAAAAGGATTTCGTCTTTTACTTCTGGTCTTTCCATATAACCTCTCAAAATGTGGGATCAACTAATCTAACACACATGGCGCAAATTGTCAAGCCATGCTCTTTTGGACAACTTAGTATATCGCTTTAATGCTCTACGTTGTACATCCAACCAAATTAGATGTCTGTCATACCACAGTACACGACCGATGGCACGAACGATGCTATCGACACTTGTAATATCTGTGGTGAAGAACCGAGGCATCCAATCAATTTCACGAGAAGTGACGATAGGAGTGTCCTGGCTAACAAAATCAGCAGCAACAATATTGAATGTTTCGGACATGCTTACTTGTAGTCCTATGTCCATTTTTGCTACAAGAGCCAAAAAGTCTTTATGATCTAGCCATCCGTGTTCAACCAACTTGTGGCGTGGGCCCAATCCTTCAAAGAAGCCCCTGAGATTCTTTAATACTTCGTCTCCCTTTTCTACTCGACCGGCATTAATGTGAAAATGGCATTGTAGTCCACGCTGATCTGCAAACTTTACAGCAGCAAACGCTTGTGTTAGATGATTCTTCATTGGGCGAACGGCACCGAAGCAGCCCACGTTAATGATTTCATCATGATTCCAAAACAACTTTGATGGGGTTACAATATCTGCAACCGGATAGTAATTTGGAAGGTAGACCAATTTCTTAATGTATTTTCTCAATTTTGACGATTGATTGATATATGCCAAGAAGTCGCAGTGTGTTTCAAGGCTGTTAAATGATACAAATACATTCTTTTGTTCAAAGTATCGTGTGATCCAATTCATGGCAATGCCTTCGCCAGCTAGAAATGGAATCTTGCTGTGTATACGAATGACCCATTTCACATTCGGATGTAATGCACGAAGTACATCAAACTTCTCTGGCACAACCCACAGGGCTTCGATGATTACAATATCCGGCTTATACAGCGTCACTTCACGATCAATTTGATTGTTGTCAATTACCTGAACTAACTTAGTATCGTACCCGTTGGTGTTCAACATATCCGACACAAAACCTGCTGAATTCAATAATCCAGATGATTTAATAACGGCATATGATCCTCCACCAGATGTTTGGCGGAACTTTAATACAAATAGGACGCGGGGCTTTTTATGCATGGGAATCAATACTCTGGTAGATAATTTGTGTAACCCTTATAGCGATAAGTAGTACAAACTTAAGTGTGGGAACTGACGCCATTTTGTCAGTTCCCACGCTATTAAATTACACTGTTACTATATTGTATAGGTTTGCGGATTTTAATTTTCCGGCCTTACGAACCAGTAGTAAACAGAATGCTTGATCTCGAAGTGTTTTTACTAACTCTATCATGCTCTGTTGTGATACCCCAGCCTGTTCTGCATTGATTTTCTTACGAAGTCGTTTTGCGAATCGTGACGCGGTGCTTACAGCTTTGTATTCTAGCTTCCATTTTGTCACCCATTCTATATACGACTCTCGATCTGTAAATTCCAAATGCAAATCGATATATTCATCCAATGAAATCCATTTGCCGTCTGCCAAAATAGAGCCACAATGGCGTGCCATAGATGGACCGAGGGTTCGACCGACTTGATTTGTAAATGTCTTTAACATAATATGTCTCCTTATGAGGTAAGTGGAAGTGAGCGTAAAAACTTCACTTCATGTCTGTATGATGGTCCGATCCCAAGTGCGGTGATAATTGGGTCACCTGTAAAGTGGGGCGGCATTACGTGACCAGAATCTACTATTCTGATACACGGTATATTTCGTATGTTACACTGGTGTTCGATCTCCAATAAATCTTGAAGAGTACCAGATAGTACGACCTTTGTACCGTGACTATCTGATTGGTATAGTGTTTTTCGATCTGGTGGTGATCGTTCATACGCATCTACAAACGCATGGCCACATTGAGCAGCCAGCTTACCCGGAGACATATCCAATTCTGTCCTAGCAATTGCATACATCCGTAATGTACTATCCTAACCTGAAATTAGCGTATCCTTGTTCATAATATACTCCATTAAATGTTTTACTGCACCGGCGGGAACAAATGGACTTATTGGTTGTCCATAATGTGCCCATACAAAATTTCTTGACGGATCGTAAAATACTCTCCACAAGCCACTCGTTGTCATCCAACAATCATTAGGTCGTGGAGTGGGCACAGACCATTCTTCAATAACTTTTGGGTAGTTCATATAACCTATTTTGTTAAAAGATATGCTCGTGGTGGGAATCGAACCCACTTAGTAAGATTTTAGAGATCTCTGCCTAGTGCCGGTCGGCCACACGAGCAACTACTACATTATGGTCTACGTTCTACTACCAATGCTGGTCTTGCTTCTGCGGCGGGGGTTGTATACGTGATCGCGCCATATGTTGGTGTTGACGAGACACGAACACTTGCATAGAACTTTAGTCCAGCAGATAACTTATTCTTTGGTACGGTTAGAGACCAACTTGTTCCAGTAACCACTCTTAGTTGTTCTGTTTCAATCAGTCGAGGATTGCTGAAGGTCAACACATCATACGTGTTATATGTTGTGGTAACAGTAACTAGCTTGGGCCACGACACGGTAAATCGAACTGAGTCTACCATATCGGTAGTAGTGATACGAACAGATACAGGCTTTTGTGCGACTGCACTGACTGGCAACAACAAACTAATTAACAGGCCTAGTTTATACAACATGGTACGTCTCCAATTACAATAGTTTCAAATGACCTGTTATCGAATCAATGATATGGTCGGCAGCTGGACCGATTGCGACTGCCGTCTTTGTAGGAATTCCCTTAAATTCGGTCAATCCAGAATCTACGATCAATGAACACGGCAGCTTAAGTTCGCATGCGTCGTTGTACAATTGAATTAGTTCTACTTCTGTATCACATCCTACACAAATCTTTTTGAAGTTCCCCGTGATCCATTTTTTGAAATCTTCATTTTGATATTGAACCACGAAGTATTCATTGCCTCGATCATCGTCCGTACTATAACCTAGATTTAAAATTGCTGCCATGCTGGCATGTGCGCCTTGTGCTACCATTTTACCTTTTCTCATATTAAGATCTTTTCTTAGTATGATGATTTGTTTTGCCATTATGCGGGTTGCCTCTTGCGTCGTCTGGTTTTCATTGTGATGCCTAACTTCGCCAATTCAGCACGTACTAGTGCCGTTCGATTCATTGACTGTTCAGCAGTATACCATTGTTCGTTACAATCGTTACATCGTGTATATTCATCCATAATTCTTACCGAGGGATATCCAGACGGCCGCTCCGGCGGGAACTCTGGTCCTCGTGTATCATATACCTCTCGTACAACCGTTACTTCGGTTGATCTACACCACATACATAGTGACACCACAAACCCATCCTTATAGATTCTTACGTAATTTACGTATAATCTCATCGCATATTTTGTATTGAGACTCAGTATCTTTAGGCATCATCCACGTAAATTCTTTTAATAGAAACAATCTCAAGCTGCCTGCGCTACCCATTAATAGTCTTTTTATGTCTGCCGAAGGTACCTTGGACATTATATCCTCGTTGGGGATCGAACCCAAATCAAAAGTTTAGGAAACTCTTATGTTATCCGTTACACTACGAGGACACGTTAATCTAATTCTGATAGATCCAATTCTAGTTTTGTATAAAACTCGATGACCTTACAAATCAAACCAATGCTGGTAGGGACGATTCTGTACTCTAAGCCACCGCCTGCTGCGCCGTAATATGGCCGTGTACTTAACGAAGCCGGTGCACGTGTTCCCATCTTAGCAAATATTTGTGGACGAATTTCTAATAGCCAGTCGTCAATTTTCTTTCGGTCATCATCAGACAATTCGAATACCATATAACCTCCAAAATAAAAGCCGTTAATCGGGCCGTTTAAAGCCCGATTAACGGCAACATACCAGCGATGGGTAACGATCCCATTTCACCATGTTTATGAGACATGTCACGATCCAACCGTGCCCACTGGCAAATCTACATACAAACTCCTTATTCTACGGAAGCAGAGGGACTCGAACCCCCGAAGGTTTTACCCTCAGTCGCTTTCAAGGCGATTTCCTCGTCCAGCCGGGCTACTTCCAAATTTTTATGTTAATGGCAATGTTCGCCATGATTTATTGTGTTCATGTGTGCGAATGTTATGACAATTTGCACATCTAACTTCACACTTGTCAATTTCTTGTTTTATTGTAGACCAACAGTTACCACTTTGAAGCAAGCTTGACACGTTATTCTTTTTAACTCCTCTAACATGATCAAATTCAAGCGTTCTTATATCAGTGATACCACAATCAACACATGGATGGCAACTCAAAAAATCTTGTAACTTTCGTATTGTATCAGCTCTATATTTTTTCTTATTGGTTCTAACTAAAGCTTTGTGCTTTTCTGGATCACTATTATATCTACGTCTGGAATTTATATTTTGGCATTCTTTACAATATCCTTGATATCGTATTTCGCCGTTCTTATACAATCCACGAGACGTAAACTTATCAATCGTCTTTTCTATCTTGCACTTACTACAACACTTAGTTTTCATATCCGCCGACCGAGATTTGAACTCGGAACTAAAAGATTAAAAGTCTCTTGTGATATCCGTTTCACCATCAGCGGTTAAATATATGTCGGTACTATGCTCACGGAAGGGATCGAACCTTCTATCTTTTCCATGTCAAGGAAACATGTTAGCCGGTACACCACGCGAGCTTGTTCTTCTTCGGTCATTGTAGGCCATTGTGTAATTTCGTCTACTGTACGAGCACAACCTATACACGTACCTAATTGATCTAATTCACAAATAGCAACACAAGGACTTTTCATAAGGTATAGATCGGATTTGAACCGATGAATGCTGGTTTTGCAGACCAGAGCGTTAAGCCTCTTCGCCACTATACCGAGGTATGGCAGGTGCAGGAGTCGAACCTGCTATCTGTCGGTTATGAGCCGACAATGATACTCCGTTTCACTCCCCTGCGTCGTTCTTTACAAATGGCGGAGGTGGGATTTGAACCCACGACCTTCACGTTATGAGCGTGACGAGCTACCAGGCTGCTCTACTCCGCGTCGTTTTTAGTATCCGATAACCTGACGTATATGTTTACTTACGTCATTGTATGCCGGATGTTTCGTATTCAATTCAAGTACCGTTGTAGATTTGTCTGGTTTCCCAAACACAATACCCAATAACATTTCGGTAGGATGTTTCTGTGTATGATGTTCTATATTTCCATTAATCAAATATAGAAATTCTACTGGCTTGAATTTCATATTGCTCCTCTAGGGTTCGAACCTAGACTATCAGCTTTCAGAGAGCTGCGTGTTGCCAGTTACACCAAGGAGCAGCATACAACATTGGAGAGATAATACCCCGGTTTCTGTCAAGAGTGGTCATCTGTCTAAGCCCTCTACCCGTTAGCATTGCCCGAACAGAGCCCTAACTGTTTGAGGTTGCACCGCCTAACCTGTCGCCCGTTTCATCCGAACTTAATCGGCTCGTCTCTGTTGCCGTGTAGCGCCTTACGGCGTGGGCAGCTTCCACCCTAGGCTGTTCTGTGGTGACCGGAAGTTCTCCTCGACAACTTTTACATTGCCGCGACCACTTCACTCTCCAATATTACTTAACTAATCTTTACTGTAATCGAATCAACCTTAAATGTCGTTGTATCAAGCTTGATTGTATCGACCTTGGTTGTATCAATAAGTGTATCAACAACGATGGTATCTTGTGGTGGCGTCATATCCTTAACGGTACATGCGGCCAGCCCAACTACAAAAACGGCAAACAAATTACTGATTTTCACAAAAACCTCTTTTGGTGGAATGGTACTACAGTCGGGATGACTGGACTCGAACCAGCGATATCCTGCTCCCAAAGCAGGCGCCATAGCCACTAGGCGACATCCCGATAATGTTAATAACTGCTCTTGTGAAACATACTACGTAACATCGTGTACTGATTGACCAATGTTGGATGTGTCTTGTTCATTTCGGCGTACAAGTCTGCTTGAGCTTCCATTGTACCGCCACCGAACAAACTATTCCAAATCCAAACAAACGGCCATGCGATATATGCAAATATTCCGACTTTCTTTTTCAATGCTCGGAACTGTCGTACGTGAACTCCCCCATGTCCAAGATGTCCTGCACTTGGTCCTGCTAATGAGTTGTCATCAAAGAATCGTAGACGAAAATACGCCGTCTCGCCATATACGGTGTCGTCACTTCCAAGCAATCGTGGTAACCAATGATTCATTACTGCTTTATACTTGTCGCCTTCTGGCATTGTGATTTCTAGTTTAACACTCATATTCATTCTCAACAAGGGGAGGGCAATACGGCCTGAGACTACAGCCGTGACGATTGTGCGTTTGTCGGATTATTCCAACCCATGTCCCCACGGGCCGTTCCCAACGTATCCACTCTCACAAGAGAGTCCACAACCAAAGCGACCTTTTTTAAGGTGTGGCATTTCACCTGTCGTCTAACGCTACTCAACGCTTCTTCTACCGCCGACCTTGCGAGCCGTTCAAAGGCGCTAACCCTTTACGTGCGAGTCTACATTGATGGATCTCCGCCTTGGGAGCATTGACCCAGCCACATTCCATTACTGGTATGGCATTACGCTTCTTTTCGCGTTTAGACCGAGGAAGTCTTTCCATTTTATTAATATTGGGAATTGAACCCAAAACTAAAGCTTAAAAGGCTTTCGTTCAACCATTGAACTATATTATACCTCGAGCGAAGTGCTTCCTCAGTAGTTCGCTATTCTTTTGGAATAGTAAATGCTACACTCCGCGGCTGCATTCTCCTTGCGGGATACTCTGCGATGTTTTGCGACCTCGAGCGAAGTTATCGCCCAGACCACTCACATTGTTCATTAGCCTTAACCTGCAAAAGCTCAGACTAACAAACTATTCGTTACCAATACTTTCTCGACTGTTGGTTTAAATGGAGCCCGGCACCACCCGTCAGACTTCCGCAACCCTCGTTCCCCTTTCGGGCGAGACGGCTACGATTTTTCCCATTTACAATCTTCGAACCTATCACCGAGAGCTTATCCTCGATGCCACCAATTTTGGATTGGCGTTGGCCGAACTTGTTTGGTTGGTCAAGTCTTGCGACTCACGCGGATTACAAGGGTACACCGCTTTATATGTTTTACAACATACTATCCTTAACGACTCCAAACAGCCGTTTAAATCAATTGTTAATGAGCAACTGCTTGTTCATCAATCATGTACCTAATATACACTGGTACGATTCATTTGGCAAGCGATACCTCGTGAGGGTTCCGACCCCTCTTTACCGGCTTGAAAGGCCAGCGTCTTAGCCAGTAGACGAACGAGGCATAAAATTTGATGGAACTGGTATTATCCAGCTTTACTATTGCGCCTACGGCATCGGGCTAACAAGTCGTCGTCACTTTATGGCTTACGCCATATGGACATTCCCATCAAGTAGTTCCGTGGAGGTCATCTAACACTCTCCACATATCTTCGTATTCACCTTCACGATACAAGATTCCACGAAAAAGTGGATATTCTTTTCTGTATTTACCAATCTTGCCGCCTTCTGCAACATTAGCAATACGATCACAAAGTTTAACGAATACTGCATCTGGTTCGGTACGAATACGCTCTAGTGTTGTTTGCTTCCAATCTGGATGTTCCTTCGATTGGTTTGATACTAGATCGACTACGTGTGCTACGTGATTACCGAATCGTGATGCTAATTGTTCTTTTGTTATTGCTGTATCTTCAATCACATCGTGCAACCGGGCACATAATATCTGTGTCTTTGTCCCGTTGAATCGCCGTGCATTGTCTACAACTTTGTCTAAATGATATTTGTATGGATGTTGACCGTACTGTTGGTCGCCGTGCGCCATCTGTGCAAAATCATCGGCGTCATTATCATTTACATCACGAAGATTTCCATCTTCATCGGTATAAGCAACTGTTTGTCCGGCACTATCTGCCCAGTTACCAAAACCAACATGAGTCAATCCACGCTTTTGAGCTTCATCAGAAGCATCACTTTCAAAAAAGTCTTGTAATTTCATAAGCAGACAGCGGGATTCGAACCCGCGACATTTGCCTTGGCAAGGCAACATTCTAGCCGCTGAATTATGTCTGCATTACTGCTATTCTGTGTACCCAAGAACATATTGTTCGGATATGACATATACAGTCTCACCATCTACTGAAATTTCTATGGCATATACCTTTTGATACCAAATTTTGTTGCCTGGTCGTACTAGTGTTGGAACGAGGTCGCCGCCTTGTAGATATCGACCGGGACCAATACTAACCACCTTACCACAAACTACATTTCCTTCATTGCCGCTCACCATAAACAAACCAGATGCTGACTTGGCCTCTCCTTCTAATGGCTTTACAACAATATTATCGCCTAGCGGTGCAAACTTCATGTAACCTCCTTAATGTTATTGCCCCTCGTGGATTCGAACCACGATAGCGAGATCCAAAGGCTCGCGTCCTGCCGTTAGACGAAGGGGCAGTGTGAAATCCGGGGATTGGGGTTAACGTATATTTCAACGCTCTTACCGATCTATTACAGCCCCTTAACGGAACCGGATTTCTTTTTTCTATTAAGCAACTTGCGGGGATCGAACCCGCGACCTCTGCTTGGAAGGCAGATATGTTACCGCTACACCAAAGCTGCATTGACCCCAAATCAATAAGTCGTTTTGTTAGTCTTTTATGACGGCCGGACGATCAGTTAGGTACCGGATACTACATATCAGACTCGAACATGGATTGGGGTCAACCCCGTTGGCAAAATAAATTTGCCGTTAATCGGAGCATATAATGTTCTATCTGACAGTGCCCTAGGTGAGATTCGAACTCACACTGTGCGGATTTTAAGTCCGCTGCCTCTGCCGGTTGGGCTACAAGGGCATGTAATTCATATTTTCAAAGAACGCTATCTTGAGGGAGTACCCGTGGTGAGAGTCGAACTCACACCCTTTCGGCACGGTTTTTGAGACCGCTGCGTATGCCATTCCGCCACACGGGCATGTTGAACGTTTGTATCACGATGTTGTTCGTCACCGGCCTTTCGGCTATAGTCAGTGCATCCAGAGGGACTTGAACCCCCATACCTTGCGGTACTTGTTCCTAAGACAAGCGCGTATGCCAATTCCGCCATGGATGCATATTTTATTCTTCCCCGCCACCAGAACGTTTCCGTTCATTTCCTACACCACATAAGTATAACACTGTTTGAGCTTATTGTCAAGTGGACCGTATCGGATTCGAACCGATCTCCGCTAGCTGGGTTTGCACCATAGTCATCCGTCGATGACGACTTACACGGCCCATATACCGCTGAGAGGATTCGAACCTCCACTACCAACGTTCTCAACGTTGTCCCTCTGCCAGTTGGGGTACAGCGGTGTATTGCCGATTTTTAGGAAATCGGCAAAACCTTTATTGCTTACGCAAGTGTCCATTCGGTGATCGAACGACCCTTTGCAGCAGGACGGCTCGAAGGAACCGACCCAGCCGATTCAAACTCACCATTCATGAATGCCGCGTTGATCACAGCAAGACGCGTACGAACCATCTTCTCGTTCATACCTTTACGAGTAAGGAAGCTCTGTGCATCATCAGCGGTAACGGTGCCACTTGAACGGCGGCGAGCCAAACCACGAAGATACGAACGAAGGTTGGAAACCAATCCTTCATTACGAGCGGAAAGAGACTTTGACATAACCTGTACTCCTTGATTAAATGCTGGGACCATTCCCAACACATCAATGAATATAATCTATAGGTCCGCGAATGTCAATACTCGTTTAACTGTCAACTTTTTATATAATACCCACGATAGGAGTCGAACCTACAACGAGCGGGTTCTAAGGCCGCTGCCTCTGCCAATTGGGCTACGTGGGCATACTGCGGGACTAACAACATCCCGCGTCAGGGAAAATATACATCTTTGGTTCGATCTTCTGACCCAATAGATTATATACGATCACAGATGACCAGTGTTCTTCTTTGATTACGATGTTAGAATCAGTAGAAATCAATTCTAACGCGTGATCTTTGTCTCTGGCAACAACTACCAATCCACCACCCGAATGATAATTGTAGGTCAAGTCAGAAACATCTTCAAATATAAACATCTTCATACTGTACTCCTTGTGATGGGTTAATGAAATCAGTCAATATCCATTCACAAGTCTTATATTTGAACTATGCCAAGAGAGGGAATTGAACCCCCGACACGACGCTCTTCAGGCGTCTGCTCTACCAACTGAGCTATCTTGGCGAATTTATACCACTAACGGGATTCGAACCCGTGTTCCTGCCTTGAGAGGGCAACGTCCTAGGCCTCTAGACGATAATGGCATGATTAATTTGAAATGTCTTTTACGACACAGGTGCCTGGAAACTGCTTATATGTAAACATTACATCTTTACGATAAAAATTTAAAGCAGTATTCTGATAATAATAGCTATTTGCTTTGACCGTATCCGTAGTAGATTCAATAGTATTCAAAGGGCACCGAACTTGAAATAGCTTGGGTTGTTCTGCCTCGCGCTGAGCAGCTTCGGAGGCTTTGTTAGCACATCCAACCAAAAGCAATATCACAAATAACCATTTCATTTTTACTCCTTGATGAATATCAGTCGGGATGGTGGGACTCGAACCCACGAAGATGCCCTCGTTCCGAACGAGGTAGCCTAGCCGCTGGCTCACATCCCGATAGTACCCCCAGCAGGAATCGAACCCGCATTTACTCTTTAGAAGAGAGCCATCTTATCCGTTAGAAGATAGGGGTATATTACACCCAGAGGTCGTGCTGCATCACTTGTACTAAGTGCCAGTATAGGACGATTCTGGGAATTCTATAGAGATGGTGGGAATCGAACCCACTTGATGCCCTGCTCCCAAAGCAGGTGGCTGACCTTTAGCCCACATCTCTGTGTTGTTGGTGGACGCTGGGATAGTCGGAAGTTCTATCCTCCATACGGCCTAATTGCCGGCGCACAATCCTGTGCTCAATGCCCATGTTTAGTAGTGCGGAGGGAAGGCCTTACACCTTCTACGCGGCTTAGTGAATAAGACACTTTACCGACCTCCGCTTATGATGCCCAGTGAGGGATTCGAACCCCCGACCCCTTCCGTGTAAAGGAAATGCGCTGACCGCTACGCTAACCAGGCTGGCCGGTCTCTCCCTGTGTCACACCACTTACGCCAGGTGTCGGCGAGCCTCTCGTCAGAGGTCTTACAATCTACCACGATGTTGTTTATTTGGCAACCTCGGACGACCATAGTCATCACGAATCACCGGCGGCTTCATTCGAACGTTATTCGACGGACATTGTAGGATAATGGTACTCGTTCCCGTAGAAACATTTTGCTTTCGATCAACCACTCGACACGATGCTGGAATAGACAAAAGCAATCTACGCATATTGTCTATATCACGGGTTCGACCACCGATACCAATAAAATGTGACCGAGGACATTCTGGTTGAAATGATACTCCGCCGCCAATAGGCACCGGGCGACATTCATCCATTGTACGAGACATGTTTTGTGCAGTTGCCGGCGTGGCAAGTAAAAGCAATCCAAGAACACTCAGTAAAGTCTTCATATTGTACCTCCGGTTAGTGTTATTACTCTCGAAGGATTTGAACCTTCATTCACGGGTTCAAAGCCCGCTGTCTTGCCAGTTAGACGAAAGAGTATCGTATGCACATTCAGGGAGTTGAACCCCGGACCTTTCGAATATCAGTCGAATGCTCTGACCAACTGAGCTAAATGTGCGTATCGGCGTACAAGGAATCGAACCTTGCTAGCCGGCTTATCAGACCGGAATCTTCAACCAGAGGATTACACGCCGTTATTTTTTCTGCGCCATCACGTATGTAATGGGATGACCGGGAACTAAGCTGTCTGTATCGGGCAGTGGAGAATCTGCGTAAAATTGTACCCAATGATAATTTTTACATAGTGCATGAAAGCTGCTAATTCCATTGAGTTGAAGGAACGCTTCTGGAATTACGTCCATATTGCAGTCCCCATCTTTTGTTTGCCACGACTTTCTTGATATGCGTTCTCCACACTCGGGACACGATATTTCATTATCCAATATCACCCAATCAAACATACCCATACAAATTACTCGATTGTTAAAAGGTTTGTTCAGTACGCCCGGAGGGACTCGAACCCCCATATCTTCCGCATATAAGGCGGCCGCTGTCACCATTTAGCTACAGGCGCATATTTTAAAAATCATCGTTTTCTAAAAGATCTGCCTCGTCCTTTATTTAGGCCACCAAACGTAGATCCCAGAGAATCACAATTCCAACAAATCAATCTTAAATTGTCTTCTATATTATTTAGACAATTTCCATCAATATGATCAGCTACCAGTGGTACTTTGTTGGTATGTGGATTTATTTTGTTCCATCCACACAGACAACATCTATTGTTGTATTTTTCTCTTAAATATTTCTTAACTACACTAGTAACTGTATTATTAACACTCAACCCATTAATTTTACCCAACTTCCAATCATTTATATATCGTATATATTTCACTTTATTATAACAAATTCTAGAGCAAAACTTTTGTTGACCGGCTGTTAATCTGGTCGTGCATCCTTCACAGATTTTATTTTTGATTTTGATTTTGTTATTATAAATTGACGAACATGATCTCGAACAAAATTTGTTAATAGATTTCTTTTTATAATCTATTTGTAGATTACACATTAAACACAAATTAGGGAATTTATTATACTCTGCAATTCGTTGAAGTTTTTGTTGACTAGAAGTGCGTTTATACGCCAGTCCACCCAATTTTCCAGCTTCAGATTTGCTCATAGACATTTTACAATTTACCTATATACTAGATTGATAAAAATTAAAGCTGCCTGTGAGAATCGAACTCACTTTGCCGTAGCTCTTTCTTACCAAGAAAGTGTAATCCCAATATACGAAGACAGCAAATTTAAATGGGAACCTAGCGACAACCCGCAAGCTGGAACCAGGCATGGTGCATCTGACAATGCTTCGTCCAAAATCTTGTGTCAGCAATATCTTGGCTTATAGAATACCAATTTCCTTCCCAAGCTTCTTATCGGAGTCGAACCGATGATTCATCTTTACGAGAGATGCGTAGTAGCCACTATACTAAAGAAGCGAATGTGAACATAAGCATCTACTTTACCGATGGTTAACTCCATTCGCGTTCGCGGCCGGCATCGGTCTATTTTAACTGATCAAGTCTCTGTTTTGCGTCCCTCACTGGGACAGTAGATTAAGCAACAGGCATACATTCTTATGTTCACAAGCTCCCGATGGGACTCGAACCCATGATGTGATATTCCACTTTACAAGAGTGGTGCAATCGCCGCTATGCGACAGGAGCAAATTGGCGTCCCAGGCAGGATTTTCACCTACATCTCAGCTTTTTGGCAGTATTCTAATTAAACTACCGGGACATAATTGGCGGTCGGGGCTGGTATTTCACCAGCGTCATCCGGTTATACCCGGAGCTTTATTTTGTTAAGCTACCCAACCATAATGGAGATGAGGGGAATCGAACCCCTAAGTGCTGCGTGCAAAGCAGCCAGTTTCCCGTTAGCTTACATCCCCAATATCACAATATACCTAATTTACCATTTATTGGCAAGACCTAGTGGACAGTAAGGGACTCGAACCCTTTCTTTCTGCGCGCAAGGCAGACGTGCACCCCTTAACACTTATCGCCCAATTCTTCTATGATTTCAAATTCATCAAACCCACATCCTTCTTCGTCTGGATGTCCATCTTTTATACCAGAAAACAATCCTGCTAGACAATCTGGTGCGTATTGTGCAAGTAATATTGCTTCGGTTCCTTCATCAAACCATGTGTCAGGCTTAGCTATGAATTTTTTCATGCTGCATCATCTATTTCAAAATCTTCATCGACAAACAACTTACCCAGCTTGTTCTTTCGGTAGACACCACAATCGTCATCGTAATAATAGCCATTCAGACTGTGGCTCGTCATCTTGCTGAACTTGGGCCAGAGATTGTCACGATGGACACGATGCGTCACTTCAGCAATACGTGTCTCAACGTCACCATCTGGAATCCAATGCTGGGTAATCATGTTAGGTTCCACCACAAATGTAAGATAATACATTGGCGAAAACTTGTAGAAGTACCAAACAGAGTGGGTCAGCTTATGGTATTCGAAATCCTTGACAAAATACTTTTGCATTTGTTCGTTTAGCTGATCGTACTCTTGTACGGTAAGAATCTTGGGCTTCTGCTGCATCGGGACGTACTTTTTAGTCTTATAGTCCCACTCTTTGAAATCTTCTCGACTTGAATATCGAACAGTATTGATCTTTTGAAGAATTTGACGTAGAACATTTGCGTCACGACGATTCTTTACATCGTCTCGCAAATCATAATGTCTACTCCAACCACGCTGATAAGGTTCTACGTCTACAAAATGACCAGCATCACGACTCGTATGCCACTTCATATTGTATTCATCGTACAGTTTACGCAACTTCTTATTCTGTTCAAGTCGATTTCTATTTCGCATGCGTACAGAAGTCTCCATTGTATAATTTAAGCTCCCCGAGAGAATTTCGAAATCTCGACATTTCGATTAACAGTCGAACGCTCTGCCTCTGAGCTACCGGGGAATGCCCGATGCCATACATTTCTGTATGGTGTATATCCCCGTGATATACTTTCAATCGGCCTTATCATAAGTACGCACCATGTTGGGATCGAACCAACCTTAGACGAGTTAACAGCTCGTTGCAATCATCCAGATATGCTAATGGTGCTTATTCTTTGTCGTGTTAAGTGGCGAGCCTAGTAGACATCAGTTGGACACGACTCCAACTACGGTGGTTGACATTATCCTACTTCAGCTCATGTTCGTGATAAAAGTGGTGGACCCGCCGAGCGAACGGCCTGCCAGCTCAATCGGTCACGACTCCGATTACGGTTGACATATTGTTGGTTTTTTAGGCCCATGTTTCTGTACTACTTGACATACAATGAACTTAAAACGGCCTCAATGGCCGCCGACTTTGATCAGGCACGACTCTGATTACTGTTAACACTCATCTATTTAAGTTCACGTTAGTTGGAGAAGATGGATTCGAACCACCATTCACTGATTCAGAATCAGCTGTCCTGCCGTTAGACGATACTCCAATGAGGGTGCCTGACGGGTTACGATCCCGCTTCTCCGGCTTCACAGACCGGCACATTAGCCACTATGTTACAAGCACCATGATGACAGTTTTAAAAACGCCTAAGCGCCCCCTGACGAACTCTGTCAAACGTCATGCTTCATCCCCGTAACGATCGGGGTTCTTCCGATTAAGAGTCGGATGCATCACCGTTAATGCTTATGAAGCTTATATTATATTAAACTTAACCAACCATTTTTTCATAGCAACGTCAGAAATTCCAAATTCCTTTGCCATAGACAATATAGAAATTCCACTGTTTATTTTTTGTGATAGTTCTTCTTTTGTGGGAATTCTTTTAATTTTATAGTTTGCTGCCGCTCTACACTTATTACTACAATATTTTTGTGATGCTACCTTAGTTGTAAATTTCTCGTCACACTTTATACAAATAAGTTCCACAGTAGGAGTAATATATTTAGAATAATCTACGTTTACATTCATGTAATGTATTTCAGCATGACAATTTGAACACACCAATATACATTTTTGCAGTTCTTCAAATGCAAGTTTCCAACTTTTTCTCATTATAATATAAGATGGAGATTCTTTTTTTGTCAATGGATCAACGTGATGAAATGATAGTGCATTAATACACTTATCATATCCACATATTTGACATTTTCCGCCAAATTGTTCAACTGCAAAGAGTTTCTTTCTGCGTTGTGATTCCATCACTAACTTACTTTTACTGTTCATTGATACTCCCAGTTACAGTTTATCTATAACTAGTTAAGTAGATCGTCTTAATATACCCCCACACAGACTCGAACTGTGATCAGCTGGTTAAAAGCCAGCAGCGTTGCCAATTACGCCCATAGGGGTGAGACTCAACGAGCAGTGCACTAACCACTATGCTACACGCGGCGCGGACGCCATGCGGTTGGATTCGAACCAACGTCGCTGCTCTATATGCCCTAGGCAAGAGTCGAACTTGCATTTATGGTTTCGTAGACCATCGTCCTATCCATTGAACGACCAAGGCAAATTCCGATATTTGTATACACGCCTCGGAATGATCGGGCGCTAACATCCATACATCTATTATCAATGAGCTTTACAAGTGGTGAGTGCAGGGTTCGAACCTGCCGTGACATAAGTCGTCGGTTTTACAGACCGGTGCTCGTCCGCTCGAGCATACTCACCATAATTTTACAGCGGAAACCGTGGGACTTGAACCCACAATACAAATTAATATTGTATTACTTGTTTTCGAAACAAGCTCCTCATCCAGCCGGATGGTTTCCAAACTATCACACTACTTGTCCCGATATTGCCACGCGCCTCTTTGAAAGTACATTAGGACATACTAATGTTTAAATTCAATTACGTCAGCGTCGGGTCCGTGCGTAACGCTTTGCCACATCCTCGTGTGATAATATCTACGGAAGGCAAGGGATTCGAACCCTTATTACAGTTTCCCGTAAGCCAGTTTAGCAAACTGGTGCAGCACACCGTCTCTACCGACCTTCCAATTAGTGCCCCCGGAGGGATTCGAACCCCCAATGACGGTTCCGAAGACCGTAGTTATATCCATTTCACTACGGAGGCATGATTACAATATATACCCTATTTTCTATTTTGTCAAGCGTCTCCCAACGGAGTCGAACCGTTAGCCTACTGCTTTTCAGACAGTCGTGCGAATCCCGCTACACCAGAGAGACAATTATACAGGGTAGCTCAGAATCGAACTGAGCTGACCGGATTTGGAGTTCGGTCTGATCACACAGATCCTACCCTTCGTTCTTCATAGTGATGTATTCTGTGGCAATTAGAACACAACACTTCACATTTTTCAATTTCTTTTAGTGTTTTAGTATTAGATGGTAAAGTTCTACGAGATCCTATTGTAAATTCTTTTGTGCTAGAATCTCTATGATGAAAATCTAATGCTGCTGGATGTGAGAATCCACATCGTTCACATTTCAATGTTGCTTTATAATTATCTAACCATTCTTTTATATTTGAACGTCTAGATTTTTGTCGATGTCTGGCCTTTTTCTGTTCTTCTTGTTTGTTTTTGTGATACCACATACGACGATATTCTTTCATCTTATCTTTGTTTTTTGCAATCCATTCTTTACTTGCCATATAGCCTCTACATATATTTTCAAGCCATAAGTGGGAGTCGAACCCACACTCTTACGTTGGCAACGTAATGTGCTATACCGTTAAACACTACTATGACGTACGGGCCGTACGGGAATCGAACCCGCCCGATGTCCTCCGTGACAGGGAGGCGACGCACCTTGCATCCGACAGCCCAAAAACAAAAACCCCACCGACTTTTCATCTGGTGGGGTCTACATCGTGATACTAAAGTGGTTTATTTACCAACCATTTGTATCCGTGACCCTATCACCAGTAATCGTTACGCCGTTCAGCGCATAGCGATCATTATGCAACACAAAGCTAGGCTTTGTGGCTTTCGTATCGGCTTGCTTAAACCAGCGTTGTGAATGAGTCATAATAAATTCCTGTTGGGATTTCTAATACATAGTGTGGTCGGTTCAAAAACCGCCGTATTTCATCATGTCCTAAAGGTAATAGAGGGGTTGTTTTTTGGCAACCCCCTCCAAATTACCCGATATTGCGTTATCAATACGACATTAATTCCTGTTTTATACCAGCGCGAACTTCACGAAGTCGTTGTTTTTGTAGATCGTGCCACTTCCAATCACATTCCACAACATACGATTGTGACTCATAACGAAACTTTCTATGTAGTGAAATTTTCTCTGCCACATAACGTTTCAGTTTTTTGGCATATTCGTATGGAGAATTTATTGGTCGGTCACGACCTACTGCCACATCGATTGTTCTTTTCTCTGAAAAGATCAATTCTGTGACCAACTTATCAAGAATTACTTGATTGTTAACGCGTGCGTTAACTTCATCTTGTAGTTCTTGGTATATTGACATTACTTGTTTGCTAATTCAAAGAGCTTGGTGAAATCACTCTTCTCAAAAGCAGTCTCCAACGCGGTCTCAAGCTTCTGGATGGTTTCCTTGAGCTTCTTGATTTCTTCAAGTCGTGACTTGGTAAACGTTGCGGTTGCAACGGACCCATCCTCGTTGAAGGTTTCATTGTCAGCACGGTTGATCTTTTTCAACGAAGCATTTGCCTCGTCAAGCTTCTTAACGACCGTGAGTGATGCCTGTGTTCTACGATCCGTTTCAGACGCTACCAAGTTAACAATAACCTGTTCACGAACTGCCGGTCCCACAGCACCCAACTTCTCTGTAACTACTTCCTTAATCGTTGACATAGTAACCCTTTATTTGATTGTTGTACTTCCGTTATCTGGAAATTCTATCAGATAGTGTCGAATACGATGACAATTTGAACATCGTAATTCACATTTATCTAATTCAGCACGCAATTCAGCCCATCGAAGAATGTAATTTCCACTGATCTTAAATTCTTTTTGACTTGGATCTTTATGATCGAAGTCAAATGCAACGGGGTGACCTTTATATCCACAATCAATACATTTGCCACCAAGATATTTGATTGCTTTTGCTTTTACATCAGATGATCGAGTCTTAGAAATACAACTCGAACATTTGACACGTGCATCTTTATATTTCTGCTTGGGAACATAAACATTTCCACAATCACAGATATAAGTTTTTTCTTGCATGTTTCTCCGATACGGATGACACAATGGCATCCATAAATAGAGAAACCGCGATTAAATAGACGCTGAAACTACGTAGAACTTAGAAGAAGTCTGTGATTGGACCTCTAGATCCTTTTTGAGCTGATTGGCGACTTCCATCAAACCAGCCACATCACCGTCGGCAAGGTCGCCATACCAAAATGGACCATCTTCTACGGTGGACACAATCGCGTTAGGCGTAATAGCGTCGGTGATGGGATATACCATACGGCCCATAGAGAAGCCCTTCGACACCATAATAGCTGCGGCGTGATCCTGCGTATCTTCGTTATACATTAATCCTCTACCGAATTGATAAATTCTAGATAATGTGGCCGACACAACGGAGGTTTACCAAGTTGTTCTTTACGTCGGCGGCCGGGGGCACCACAGACCATGCACGTTCTCGCCGATTCCTGTGCAAATGATCGTGTGATATATTTTACTAAGGAATGATTTGGCGAGATAGGACTATCATCAAGATACAACACACCATCAGCAATGGCAACCCTAGAAATTAATGGTGACAACTTAACGTACATCGCCGTAATATCCGATGCAAATTTGGTTGTCCACCCAGGCGGCAATAGTCGTAATATGGTATCTAGTTGAACGCTAACGTTTGACTTAACACTAGCAGATAGAAATCCGTTAATTATATGTGTCATAGTCTGTGAGAAATAATTTGAATGATGGGTAATGTACGGAAGCAAGTGACATATGGCACAGTTTCCAATAGCATATCGTAGAATCGTGAGTAACAAATATCAATTGGCAAGATATTGTTAGGTTTCACTCACATCAAACGAATAACAGCCTGGATTGGCCGTATCTTGAGAAGTTGGAGTACGTTACTCGGCATTCATTTTACTTGTCGAAATAATGTCCTATCTATTTCTATCTCACAGACAGTAATTTAGACCGCGACTCGTTCAGCCTTTAGCAACGCCAGTTCTTCGTCGGTCAACTCAATCGTAACCGATGTGTTAATGGCCTCGAGCTTATCCTGCACCGTGTCCAACGCAGTTTGAAGTACCAGTTGGTCGGCACGAATGCCTTCCAATACTTCTTCTTGGATGAACGAGACATGCAACTGATCATGTCCGTAATCGGACTTTTCCAATCGTGACACTACGCCAGCAATCTGGGCAGACAACGTGGCATCTGGAAGCCGTGGGCGAGCCAGGCTTAGTACACGGGTTACGGTACGCAACTGACCAGATAGCGCCTCACGATCAGCCAATAGACCACTGACATTGTGAGCATTGCCAGCTGCGCTGATCTTCTCACGAATGGAAAATAGCACACGACTGACCTGAGAGTACCGAACATACGATTCGGTAAACTTAGCAAGTTCGGCATCCAACTCACCCACGACATTTGGGTTATAAACGTTCAAAGCCAGCTGAACGTTATTCACCTTCGTTTGTAGGTCCGTTAGGTTTGACATCAAACGGTTACGGATCTTTGAAGCCTTGCGTAGAGTGACCTTTGTCATGTATTCCTCGTTGGTGTGTTATCGTATGACAGTAATATACAGCAGCGTGACACGATTATCTAGTCCCATTAAGTTTACTACTTTAATGGCTTTTAGATAAAACAAAATCGAACACAGAATTTCTTCCATGTTCGACATTGTTTTTATTCAGAAACCTTACTTATTGCGCTTACGACGAGCTCCAGCAAGACCAACCAAACCAGTTGCCAAAAGTGTCATCGTGGCAGGTTCAGGAACGACTTCCTGTGGAGTACCGCTGTCGAGCTTTTCCAATGTAAAGATCGCATCATTGAAATCTCGGTCGCCGCCGGCAACACCATTCGTACGAATATCCTCAAATCCTAGAACCGTTCCAGACAATGGCGATACTGTGCCGGGGACAATGGTGGTTCGATCATCCTGACGTACGCCGTTCGCCGTACCAAAATCACGGAGGAATGAGTTGCCGCCATTTAGTGCAGCAAGGCTGTATAGCCAATATCCAGAGGCGTCCGGTGTAACATCAGCCGTTCCGCTTGTTTCAACATACAAACCAAACACCCATTGCGAGGGCGACGAATATACATACGGGGTCTGTGCAACACCGTAAAAGCTATTCGATACACAATCGGCCACCTTACAGAACAAAAGGGTGCGTGTATTCAAATTAGAAGCGTCAACGGCCCACAAGCTATGCCAGTAAGACGCGCCGCCCGAACCAAGATAGGTGACTTCGTAACTGTCGCCCGAAGTACCGGCAAACTCATACCCGCCGGTCAAATTGGTGTACTGCGCTTCGACTGTGGTGGTCAGACCCAACATCAAAGCGAAAATCATAAACAACTTACGCATGCAAACCTCGTTTTTAAAGAAATGTAACATAACCGTTGTACTTCTTGAACCTGTAATATACCACAAGTAATCGCAAAAGTCAAGAGTAAGTTTAATTGCTTACATCTTGACTTTGAGTTATATTGAATTATGGAAACAAGGGGGATCGAACCCCTGACCCTCACACTGCCAGCGTGATGCTCTCCCAGCTGAGCTATGTTCCCGTGGAGCGGCGCACCGAGTTGACGGTTCTTTATATCTGGTGGGATATACGTGCTGTCGTGTTACACTAATGCCGCATGACACCATAATACTACAATCCTGCTTAAAAGTCAAGCGTCAGATGTTTTTCGCTAGACGCCTGATGATATTACGTATTTGTCTTTCGGTTAGTTTACCTGCAATCTTTGCTTCCATTTTAAGCACCCATGTTTCAGATGCTTTAGGATAGAAATAATGCAACGCTTCGTGAATCAACGTAGGAATAAGATTATCGCTTGGATTAAGTAGTACATGAGTGGGATTTTTGTCTGTAAAGATCCAACCTCGATATCCTCGCATACGTCTGAATTCTAATCTGTGGCCATCATCTAAAAACTTATACAGTTTGCTTGTAAACCTATTGACCTGTTCTCTTGTATCAAAAGTCATAGGGTTCTCAATGGTAGAAGGTGCCCATAAGTAACCTAACATCATATCTTCAGCTTGTTTCTGAGAATTACTACTATATGAGCAATTAAATGACAAACTCAATATCTTCAGCTTTTACTGGATATTGAGTAGGAGATTGCTTTTATTGTATTAGAGTGTTCTTTCTTTTGGCCTTACCTTTTCTTTCTTGGAGCCCGGAAAGAAACGCAAGACAAGTCTGGGATATGAATTACATACATTCATTCCAATAACCTTTGCTGACTCACATTTCTAGAAAATAGAGATCAGTTGTATTTTAGCTTAATTCAGCACGGCCGATTATGCCTACACCATCATAATCAAACCAGAATCGAACGTGGCGATTTAAGGATTTGTTCCATTCCCAGTCAGTTACACAAGGAGTTAAATGCCCAGGCGCAAGAACACACGGTCGCCTGGTATATTTACCGCCCATACCAATGTAATATGATCCACTGTACGTTCCACAGTTCTTGCCCGTTAGAAAACCAACGAGCCTACCAAAAAACGAAAGTAGATACAAATACATCATATCAATTAAACATCCAACAGTAAATCAGTATAATTAATTGATACTAACCATCCTTCGGCTGGAAACGTAACATACTCATACCGAACGTCTTCGTCGGATCGAGTCCAATCATCTATTGCAGGTAATTGTTGTACGGTTATACCATTGGCGTAGAAGTAATCAAAAAACCAAGAATTCAACTGGTATATTACCTGTTGCTTAGAATGAGCAAAGACAGATGTTACTCGTTTATTATTATGTGTGATTTCACCATAATGTATATACCGTACAATGTTTGCCATTTAGTATGGTCTGCGCTTCATATCTTGAAACAAACGATGTGCTTCAACATTTGTATCCTCATACTGAGTTACTTTCTTTCGTTGAAATTCATCGTGTACATTCTTACGAATGGTTTTTTCATTGTTACTATATGTTGCTGCATCTAACGATGCGGCTATATTCTTTTGTGCCAACCGGGTGAGCGGATCAATCTTCATCTTTGTTTTGGTTTTTCTCTTACTCACAGATCACCTTCTATGGGTTTTACTTTGAGATCATCAGGCAAATCAAATTTTCCAATTTTGAGCGGATCAAGTACAAGAGGTGCAATGATCTGACTCGTAGGTACTTCTCGTGCAAAATCTTGATCTGGAAGCGGTGGGCCGCCAGTTGTTGGAGCCTGCGTAGATGTTGCTGTGGTTGTAGTTGTTGGTACTGTAGTCGTACTTGATATTTGTGCTGCTGTTATTTGTGAAGACAATTGTGACTGTGCCGTGGCAATCTGTGCTGAAATACTACCAGGCAAGGAATCAACTTGCTGTTGAATCGTAGCAAACTGTGCTTGAATATTGGCCACTAATGCTTCTATGGCGGCAACTCTGGTATCCAATGCCGCAATTTGTTGACGAATTGGATTTATAGCTGCCACATCGTATGCTGCAATTTTTTGTGTGGTGTATAGATCAATGGATTCAGCAAGTGCTGTTTCAAACTTGCCATTACCCGTATCTTGTAATTCACGATCTAATGTCGCAACTAAAGATGCTTTAAGTGATGCCAGAGTACTCATTTCTGCCAATCTTCCTTTTCTGGATCGTCTGATTCACCCAGAATCTTATCAAAAATAGACTTGATGCTTTCAATCTCGTCGGCAGTCAGAGGAGAATTGGGATCATTTGTCATTTTGGTCAACAATTCTTCAAATGATGATGCCTCATATTTGCCATCGGCTGACCGCCAGACTTCACGCACAGCACCACCGGCCATCTCAACCCCAACATCCGCAGAAAGATGTTCAAGCATCTTCTCTATGTTCGTGGTACGGGCGATCAGTTCGGGAATCTTTGTAGTATCCCGAGAGGCCAATAGAATCAGGCCACCCATTGTCAGAAAGCCTGTAATAGAGACAATCAAGCCTACCAATAGTATTGCTAATGTATCAGTGCTCATACGACCTCTTGGACAAAAATGTACATCTATACATAGGTAGGATCATACGACAGATATCGGTATGTACGGCCTTGCTTTGGAATTTGCAAACATCTTTGCTAACAAATTTTTCTGCATTTCTGCTTGAAGTTCCTTCATAATTTCTTCATCAATAGACTTTCTCAATTGTTCGGCCAGAATATCTTCTAAGGTTTTGTAGTCATCGTCAGATAATACAATTCGAGCAATAAAATCACCCTCTAATATATCACCCATTCGAACTCGTATGATATAGTCACAGTCATTATGTTTAAACTTGAATCTTACATATCTGGCATGATTAGGTGCATCACACATCGATCCAGGCAACCGACGACCATCAACACTTTCAATGACAACAACATCATCATCAGAAAAAATCATCTCTGATGTTAATGTTACTACTGTTTTATCAAAAGCCATTTCTGGATTAGCCGAAGTGTCTTGCACTCGTACGGTTTGTACCTTTGTACCTACAGGCACAAGATACCGTGTGATAATCTTATGTGTTTCAGATATGGGCAACTGACCAGCTTTTGGTGGACCCGCCATATAACCTCTTAGATGTAAATTTGTACGTCAATCGGTAAATCGGACAACTTACGAGTGAGTAACGGCCCTACATGATAGTCCCAATTCAACCCACCCAACCCACAACCAAGCTTAGGAAATGCAACACTCGTGATATCCCACTCGGCATAATGTTGGATAAACGCATCTAATCCACGATCAATATACTCTAATGTAGATGGATTTTGCCAGTGTTGTTTAGTTGGAAACAAACAGATAATACGATCAGCGTCAGACATTTTATAGAACATAAGACGGCCTGTATTCAACGATCCATTCTTACATTGAATCTTATATGCGTCGAACATGGAAGGATAACGCTTTTTGAACTTCAGGGCAAGCCCACTGCCCATTACACCAACTGTATTGACAGGATTTACAATACACTGTGCAGTAGATTCTAAAATATCACCAGTTACAAAACTCAGCCTAGATCCGCCAATCTCTCTAGAAACGTCCATATGCCAGTGGTTCCTATATACGCGACAGTCGGATTAACAGGATCGCCCGACAGCACGCTCAGTGGAATGATGATGCAAATGGGCGCCATCCACCATAGATGACGCTTTGCAAGTTGTTGTAATTTAGATTTAGGATTGTCAACATTAACCGTCATAGTCGTATCACTCAATTATATTTTTAAGTCGATCACGCAATTTGCTTACATCTATATTGAGTTGCTTTACTACGGTTTCTAAATCTTCTATTTCTTTAATTCGTTCCTCTTTAAGAGCATGAAGTGATGTAATTTCCACTTCATCCGAATCATGCAGATTTTTTTGCTCCCAATATTTGTGTCGCCATTGCTGGTTGTCCTTTTCCAATCGAATATTTTCATCATGTAGCCGTTGAATTTCCATTCGTAGTTCTGATCGGATGTTTTTTGCTTCTGCTTCATCCTCGGTGTCTTTAGACATCCACTTCTCGACAATTTTAATCACAATTGCACCACCGGCGGCAGCGATGCCCGCTAGTACATTTGGATCTATAGTTGAAATTGTCATTATTGCAGTGTTCCAATCTACGGAGACATAACCTGACAATAAGTATCAATTTTCTAGGTGTTGATGGATGTTCTACTAAAGTGTAATCTTTAGATTCGAAATATGTGTACACAAACCTATCACCGACCCGCGACCGAACTTGTTTTCTTGTACGTCATACTCCGCACCAAAATCTACAAATATAATCTTGGGATCTCTGCCATTATCATTAACCTCTGAATGTCGCACGGGAAAAATATACGAATAATCTGATATGATCCACGCCTTGCTTAGCTTTTTTGGTTCGATACGTCTAAAGTAAGTTGGTTGATCAGCTGGTGTAATTTTACATACCGGGAATGTTACAGCACCTTCTGGTATTTGATACGAACATCTTTTGAGATTGATTTTTGCGTTGGCTAATTTGTTATACTCCAAGACTTGTTTTATAGTGTCTGGATCATCTATAAAATCTAAACTATCGGTATACAAAGCTTCTGTAGATTTCCATGTTCTTGGTACCATAATGTCCAGAACAATATGCAAAAACTCATCCGCGCGTTCTTCGGAAAACGTGACGGCCGATATTTCAGGCAATTTACCATGTTGCACAATGTAATTTATGAGTTCTCCTGACAACGGCGTTCCACCACTCATGGCAATCTCACAATTCGTGAGTTGTCAAGTGGGTATACCAGTACCCCCAGATAACCGGCTACGTTATACGGAAGCATCCACATTTGCGTTTTATCGTTTGTTATACCAGTTGTCGTACCTTTATCATCGGTAACGATGTGTGGAATTTTCATACTGGTGCACGCTGAGGTTCGTAACAACGTATGTTTTGTCCATGTTACTTCGGGCTTGATATAGACCGCAACGCTTGAGTCGTCTTTTTTAACCGGAAATACTTTATCACCCGGCAGTAATAAGACCGCAGTGTTGTGGGGCATTTGGTCGAATTCATTTTTATCTGTCATAAGTGAACCAAAAAAGTGATCGGTCATTGCACCGTCTTCTGGTTTGGCAGTAACATGCGATATCGTGGGCGGATTCACTCTATTGAATCCACCGCTTAATGTGAGTTGACGTTCTACCTCATGTAACTCAGAATCGATTCTGCCCAATTCCTTAGCCAGAAACACTTTCTTTTTAAGAAGTTCGGCATGATTATTCTGTTGACTTGTTGGCATTGCCATATTAGAACTTCTCCTCGTCATCATCGATTGGATCTGGTGCAATATCTTCTGGGCGTAACGTACCATCTAGTGCCAATCGAAGTGGATTGTCGGTCTTTCGTCGTGTACGGCTCACATCGGCAGCATCAAGTGCCGCTGCGGCCATGCTAATCGGATTGGCATTGATGTCGGTTCGGCCAGACGACTCTTGTAGTCGGCCTAACAATTGCTTACCAAGGGCATCAATAGCAGCTTCCATTTCCTTAACATGCTTTCGACGTTCGTGTTGTATTGTATCTCGCAATCCCTTACCAAGTTCGATAATCATGTACGAGACTGTCGTATAACCGATTAACACGCTCAAAAATATACGGCCGATGAACGCCGAGAATACTTCGGTGGGTCCATATACTAGATGTGAGTTCAACCCAACACCGGCGACAATAAGAACAAGAAATGTACCGATGATCTTCGCCCACATGATTACATTATCCTTGGTGGATTGCCATGGGCACAATGCTGTTTTTACAAACAACAATCGTTCCGCTGGCGGCATAGATCGAACATCTCGCAACACACCACGAAGAGTCGGCGATTGTGAATTAGACTCAGATAGATTTAACATTCAGCATCTCCATTATAGTGTACATCGGGCAAATAGGTGTGTGCATCGAGATAGTGACCGGAAACAATAAACCCAACCACGTAATTATTATTCTTGAATGTTACCGACGAAAAATGATATGCAAGATAATTCGGCGAAGTTAGAAATTTTGTGGTGTCGTATAACAATGCATCATGACAAAAATATTCTTTGGAAATTTCAATTGGATGTTGTATTTGACACATTAATTGATCGTCTTGTGTTATGATATGAATGGGATATACCGCTGTATGAGGATTCAATCTCCACAACATACCATCCCAATCATCATCCACATCGGCTCGTTTGGAAAATACCATATCATATGGTACAAGAGTTTCTCGTTTACACCAATCACGAAGAGTCAATTTATCAATCATTGATTATAGTCTCGGTGGTATTGTTAAGTTTTCTTCACGAATCGTCATGCCATGAAATAATAGTGCGCCGTCGCCCGGTTCAATATCATGAACGATTGGTTTGTTCCACCATACTTCTATATTAAAGTCATTGTGGTCGGTTATTACACGGTGATCGCCTACAGTCACATCAAATATACCAGAAATACGTGTAAGTCGATGTAACAGACCTGATATTAGTATGTCGTTTTTTACTGGCATAGAGAAAAATGATTCTGCGAGACTTTCACTATCGGCGTGCATGCTAAAAATGGGTCTACATCGTGCACCGCGAGGCAACATCAATTCACGGTTCAACATGATCTGTCGGTCTTTATTTGCATGCATCCAATGTTCGTGATGTACCAATTTGGACATTGGATATTCGTCTTTTGTTTCTATTTTGCTTGACCATCGACTATACAATGATGCATATACCGCAGTGTGACCACTATCAATGTGATCAGTAAGTTCTGTCTTCGTAAAGGTATCAACCATTAACATACTTTTACATTTTGGACATAAGCCGCCGGCGCCGGGGGTGGCCATCGGTGGATTCAACCACCCAAGCTGTGCCCACGGACCATCGGACGCATTATGACAGTATATCGTAGCAGGACGTAACATAGGATTTACCAGCTCAGTGTGTAAATTTGTACAGACGATGCTCGGACAGTCATACCATAAAAGGTCGCGTGGTACTGATCCGAATGAATTGGTTCTTTCCACCAAATTTGCATATTAAACTCTTGTAATGTTTGATTCATTTGATTTTCAATATCGGGCAATTTTTGTGTAACCACATTACCCGGTTGCCAAATGCCCGAAATTTGTGTTACATAATCCGTTCGCGGATCACTCACAAACGGTTTATTCAATCGAACGGGCATAATACTTTCTAACGGCGCGACGAGACCCATACTTTTTGCCATCGATGAATCATCTAATAGAAAGAGCGGTCGTACTGGTGTATCTTGTGGAATATACAAATGATCAAAATCGCCAAATAGTCGTTCGGCTATTGCCGTGTCACGAATTGCATTAAGCGTCGGATGCCACGTATCAATTCGACATCTATTATAGACCGCTCCCGATACGAAGCAATGTCCCGAAGTCACAACCGCCATTGACGTAGGATGCCAATCATACAGAAGCGTTATGGCGTCGTAGTTAATTTTATAATCACAGCTCGGACAGGTAAGTGGATGATTCTCGGAGAGCCAGCCGGCTGACCGCCAATTTCTACTTAGACCACATTGTACAAACAGATTAATGTAGTTCATATGATTATTCGTCTAACTTACAAACAGTCATGCCATAATACGTCACCCGATCTTCGATAGAATAAATCGGCGCATACCACCACACTTGCATATTATATGAGTCATGCATATTGGCTGTAGCATCAACAGTATTCGGTTCGTCATACGAGTCTGGCATACGGCCATGACCGGCTGCATTGCCCCAGCGGCCATCGATAGGTGATATATTTGCAACCATATGTTTTACTAGAATATCACGCGTCAACCGTGCCGGGATAAATGCTTCTTGAATACCAGCAATATTCGATACGTTCGCGGTGCCCGGCACCATACCCACACCCATACGAAACAACGGTCGAACTAAGGTGCCTTTGGGTAAGAACATTCTGTCGCCTGACTTGAGAACATTGGTGTAAATTGTCCAATCCTTATGCGAATACGCCTTATACATTGTGGGTAACGGATTTGGCGCCCACCGAGTATATTCCGTCGCTAGAGCCAATTTGTGACCATTTCCCATATCGTTGATATGATACAGATACCACGGTCCCATTTGTATGCCAGGCCGTGCAATGTAACAACACCCCGGACACACATATTCCTTGCCACGCGGCAGGGTGGTATTTTCCACGAGATACCATGTGTTATATTTGCTACAATAGTATCTGATTGGATAGCCGTTATCATTCATATGTTCATCTGTGGGTTAATAATATATGTCATTTCGACGGTCATGCCGTGATATGTCATATATTGTGATGGCATATGAATGGGGTCATGAAACCATATTTCTGCCCAACGTGGCTTCTTCAACATGGTACCAGTTTCATCCCGCGGCAAACGAATAATCGAGGCATCATGCAAATTAAACTTGTAATCTCTGAACGTATATCGGTGTCGCAACTGATACAATGGCGTATGTGCCGTTGACCCGTCAACAGAATGATACGAAAAGATTGGTAGTACCGATGTGGTGGCGGGAACGACCCAACCATCCACTAATACATCATAATGTGTGTACCTATTTTTTCGTATCCATTCAGCGTGACGATCCACTGTTGTTTGCTGGAATATGCCAAGCTCTGAACGCCATTGGGTATATGTTTGTGCTGCATTAAACACATGTGAGACGCCGCTCGCCGATACCAATGAACGTGGTGTCGTATCGTACAGTGCATATTCGTTAAGTTTAACATTCGTGACGAGTTCCCCTGTCGCTTCGTCACAAAGAGATGAATCGTCGTGCCGACAGTTCCAACAAAGTGGTGGGGTCTGCGGCATCAGTCGCCACATATTATCTACCGTGCAATATAAATGATGTTCTAGTTTCATGATCTTGGGTCGTCACGAAGGGTCATACCACAATAAATCAAGTTATGCTTGACGAGGTAAATGGGCCGCTTCCACCATATTTCCAAGTTATACGGATCGTGTTGCCGTCGGATCTCCGGCGCCTGTTCTGCTGACACGATTGGAAGTGATCCGTGGCCGGACTCATGCAAATTGCCCCAAAAGCTACGAATACTACAAATTGTTACATCGTCTGGTGTTAGTCGCAACTCTTTGGTCAACGGCACCGGAATAAACGATTCTTGAATACCTTCTGGACCACTACCATCAACCTTATTGTGCAATGGCATCATAAACAATGGTCGAACCAATTCACCTTTCCCCAACGTGATAGGAATGTTCCAATTGTTGTTAATCGACCAGTCGGTGTGCATTTCATGCCCTTGTGATGATGAGATAGACCATCGGGTATATTCAGTAGCATACACGATCTTATGGTGTACTCCAACCAATGAATGATACTCGCCCACAAAGCTGTTTCTAAAATATACCGAATGACAACCCGGGCATTCTATCCGCATTGATACGTGTGGTGAAACCGATTGGGGCGGAGTCCGGTACCAGAATTCAGACGAATCACAATATACATGATGTGGATAGATCGATGAGTTTATCATAGTATATTCTCGTCCCGAATGGTCATGCCATAATACGTTATATTATTAGACGGTGCATGAATGGGTTCTTTCCACCAAATTTGTAAATTGTACGGCGCGTACCACTTTTTAAAGTCGGTTACATCATCGGCGGTCATAAGGCCATACCCACGAACATTGCCCCATACATTATGAATATTTGTGGTGTGTGCTAGAGTCTCAGTTATCAATACATCCTTCGTCAAAGGGACTGATATAAACGCTTCTTGAATGCCTGTCACGATAGGGTCATATGGTGGGGGTGTATTAATTGTAAACAATGGTCGAACTAATGTACCTATTTTGAGAGCTAGATGTTCTCGCTTATCAAACCTAACTGTCCATAACATATGTTCTGTACAATCATAATTTTCGGGCAACCCACTATTGTACCACCGGGTATACTCGGTTGCATAGATAATACTATGTGCCGATCCAACCGTTTGTTTATACCCATTTGGCATACCAACTACCGTCATCATCTTGCACTGTGGGCATTCTATTTCACATGCGCCATGAAACGATACAAACCTAAGAGGGGATAGATGACGCCAGGTGTCATATACCCTACAATACAAACGTGGTGGAAATATCGATGGTATCATTTTAGTAATTTTCTACTATTGTTATTTGTGATTTTACCCTTGTCGCCCACCAAAACGCACTAGGTCGGGTCAAAACGCGAAAAGTTCTTTTTTGGGTCCTAAATATTCATCGATGAGTCTGATGATGCATCAAGCCGGCTGCTTCTGCTCGCCTAGCCCAACCAGCCTAGAATCCTCGCCAGTCCGATCAGAGGCACCAGCACACCAAATCCCATACCAATACGAAGAAGGATTGTCTGATTTCGTGCCTTGCGAAGCCTTTCACGAGCCAGAGATTCTTCTTGATACGCTTGCATAGTAGCTTGCTGTTTGCGGCGAAGCAGTTCTTGCTGAGCATGGTACTCTGCAGTCTTCTCAGCTTGGGTAAGTCGAAATGCACCCATAGGTCACCCAGCACGCTGGAGAAGATAGGCCGCGGTCGTGACCCCCATTGCCAGGATCATCATAGAAATCAGATATATCCGCATGATTTTGTCTGCTCGCTTCTTCTCTTTCCAATAGTCAGCGACGATATCATCATAGGCTTGAGCAGCTCGGATGCCATACTTTGGCGTGAAGCCACCTGGCACGGGGACTGGGGGCACCGGCGTCCAATTGGCATTAGGCGAGTTGGCTTGTGACCGATTATTCGCTGGTGGACCGGGCGTGACGTTAGGAAGATGGTGGCGAGCTACACCCACGTTTTGGTCCCTACCTTAGGCAGAGCGGAGACGAGGGATGTATACCAGCGGGTGAACAACTCACGAAGATAGATTTTCATCATCTGTGACCTCAATAGGTTTGGCGGAGAACAGGAAGCGAGCCACGGCGGTCCAGACAGCGGCCACAAAGAAAATGGCAACGACCAACCAGCCGACAAGGAATTCTAGCATTAGGCGTCACGCCTCCATCTTAGGGATGCCAAAAGATAACCCCTCAACCGTTGCCAGTCAAGGGGTTATCGTTTGTTTACAACTCAATTAATCGATATATTGCTGTTCCCACTTTTCGGCGCTCTGCATCGCCCGAATGATGTTCATTCGTCCAACCGGATTGTCGGAATGTACGTCCCAAGTGGGGACAACGATATCCTCGCCGACCGCGGCCAGTTCGATCCAACAGGCCACATCATAGCCCGTGCCCGCCTCAGGTGGTCCGAGATCGTGGTCAAAGCTGATAAAGGTGACCGTGCCCGCTTTGAGATAGGCAATCGCCTCTTGGGCCGTGTACGCCCGAAGGTCAAACCCCTCGGGCGTCGGTCGCACATCATCAAGGTACAGCCGCATAATTCACCACAGGAAAAAGAGGATAATGAGCAGGAACAGACCAACCGCCCCTAGCCCACGAACACCGTCCTTACTCGTCGCCATTCCGCATCCGATCCTTGGCACGCCGCGCCTGACGACGATGCCGGTTGATCGCGTTCTCCGTCTGACGCTGGAGGTTGTGCTGGGAGTTGATCGGCGCTCCCTTGGCCTTGATCCGTTCGACGGCCGGAGAGTCATCGTACAACTCATCCAGTTCGTCATAGTTCGTGATTTTCATATATCCAATATAGTTGATTGAGGGTTACTTGGCAAGCAAGGTAGTCTTTGCCTGCCGAGTAATACGTAGGGCGAGCGACTCATTCAACTCACGCTTCGAGCCACGAAGGCCGTTCTTCCGGGCCGTCTTGAGATACTTGGCGAACCAGATTCGACGTGCATTCCCGATACCCTGCACGTCATAGACAAACGTGGTCATCTGCCGCGTCTCGCCCGTCTTCGTATCGGGGATGGGGCATTCCACCTTGAACGTGTAGGTACGCTTACGATCCGACATTTGGAGCTCCCGTTGAAGTTCCTAAATCTACACTAGTTGCTGTCGCCAGGCAAGTTGATCGCCTGATACCGACCCACAGGCCGGGGGCTCACAGGGCTTACCATAGTACCGACTCCGACCACAATCGGGACAAAGAGACAGGCGCTTAGATGCCTCATCAAACCACGCGCCAATGCGATAGCATCGAACCGCCATCCAATTGGACACTGCAACACGAAGCTTCATTGGTCCCCCAACAGCTGAGATTCTTCCACCCATCGGAGATCACTCTTGGGATCGATGGATAGATGACACGTGCATTTGATCAATACCTTAGTGCCCTGCCGAGCAAGTGTCAGGTGCCAATCCTTATGATTGGCCAAGGCAGAGCGTTCAGTCTTTTTGGCCGGGGTGAATTTCATAATTGAATATACCCAATATTGGGTTATTTGGCAACAGATAGACAACCAGGCAAAAGTCTGTGACTGATCGTTGTGGAGTCAACAATCACCCATTCAGACCGAGCGGTATTAGACCAAATTCCACCGGACTGTTCGCATTGCTCTTTATCGGTTGGAGGCAACGTGGCAGAATTGCAGCCTACCATCGTTAGACACAGGATTAAGAGAATAGGTGCAAGCATTAGCTCTCGTAATCCTCACTGTCCCAATCGGGTTCATAGAGCGGATCTTCGTCACGCTCATCATCTTCGTCTTCATCGTCAACGAAATCATCTTCGTCTTCGGTGTCGAATTCAGGCTCGTCGTCCTCAAGCTCATCAAGCAACGAATCGCCCAAGACATATGCCTCGTCGTCGTCACCAACCTCGGCTTCGAGCTCAGCCGAACGAACCTTCAAATCATCAAAGTCAAGCATGATATTCTCCTTAATCGATTTCAAGCAAGAGACGCACTTCGGCTTCCAAGTCGGCCTCGTCCCAAGCTTCGTCAAAAGGTACCTGTGTCGTGGCCTGGCTAGGTGCCGGGGCGTCCTGGCTGGTCACTGGCTGTGCGTCATCCTGAGTAGCCATCGTCAGATACCTTGGGTTATTGGTTAATGGGAATATACCCCATTCCCATTAGGTTGTCAAGTGATCGTGTGCACGCTGTCGAGTCGCTTCTCGAGCAGCTCGATGGCCATAGCCAAACGCCGGCGAGCCACCAAGGTCCAGCTCTTTGATAGCCTGGCTGTTGCCTCTTCCAAGCCCTTGGCGAGCCCATATTCGGCTTCGAAGTGCAGGGCCAGGCGATGTGCCTGTTCGGCGTCAATTGAATCAGTCATCAGTCTGCTCGATACGCCGTTCGAGATCAAAAATCTCATGTTCAAGTTCTCGGATTCTCCGCTCGGCAGCGAGAAGATCCATCTCTGCCATCATCGCTCGGTGTTCGGCATCATCGGCTCGAGCGTTCGCTCGGCTCAGATCGATTTCAAGGTCGTTACACTCAGAACAATTACTCATCATCACACGCTCCTAGTGGGGCACCACAGATACAACGGTTAAGCTCCTTGACGGTCACAGCCTTGTCAACCGCCTCCTTCTCAAAGGCGAGCTTGACGATGTTCAACTGATGTTGGAGGTCTGCCTCCTTTCGTGCCCTGGCGAGGTCAGACAACCAGCTGATGACCACCGCGCCACCGAACATCGAACCAAGAATCAGAAGAAAGCCCATCGTATCGTTCCCTGTTGAAGATATGTGAAATATAAGGGCTCAGAAATGCCTGTCAAGGGGTCAGTTCAATTGTACACTTTCGTTACAATCCCGGGCACAACAAAAGGTCGAAATCACCGATATTTGGCAATTTCGACCTTTTCAGGCGAGTAATCTGTGTGACAACACATCATGCCCCGCCTGGCGGCCGTGGATTTAAGTCGGCGGCTCCACCCGACTCTTGTCAGAAGCCAATACAGTGCCTGGCCGTATTGGTTTCGGTGGCTTGGCGTGCCACCTTACTCTCGCTACTGACGTAGGGCCGTTTTCGGTTCACGTAATGAGGTATGCCTACCTCACCCGATTCCCAGTCAGTCACCCTTATTGAACTGACAAATCAACAGTGGGATTCGAACCCACATTTCACGGCGTCCGCCGAAGAGTGTCCTAAGCCATTAGACGATGTTGATTATACTAATAATATACTTCACCGGGGATTCAAAGGCAAGGGCGACTTCCCCTTGCCTGGGTGAGCGGGCCGTAGCCCTAACTTCCGAGTTGCCTGCAGACAGTGGTCGGATGTGTTGCAGGGTGTCCATTCACCCATCAGGCCTTCACTCTACGAGGACGAAACTAGGAACTTCGGTCATTACGAGGTTGCTTTTCGCTCACCCTGACACTCTTTCGAGTGAAACCTAATCCCTTATCGCCACTTAACTCGCTCGGTTATCTCCCATTACACCAACTCGCCCCGGTTCCTTCGATTGTCAAAGATTGGTGTACGTTCGTTAGTTAGCGGGTGAACGTACAAGGCCCTCGATCTGGGGTCGGTCATCGCTATTGCTTAGATGACAGTCGGTTAGTTAGCCGAGCGACCCCCAACTCCTACAATATACATCTTTGTTCTTTACTTGTCAAGACCTTAATGGGAATGTGGGAATCGAACCCACGTCTCTTGGCCTTACCGAACCAAGCAGATTAACCACTTTCCTAATCCCCAACTCCTACAATATACATCTTTGTTCTTTACTTGTCAAGAGTCCCCGGTCGGATTCGAACCGACGATTGGAGTTTTGCAGACTCCTGCCTTGCCACTTGGCCACGAGAACATAAGCTTCGAATCGGGATCGAACCGATGACATCCTGATTACAAATCAGGTGCTCTACCATCTGAGCTATCGAAGCAAATTGTGACGAGGGCCCGCCGTAACTGTCTATGACCCGGAACATTGGGAACTTCCCCGTCACACCAACAATATACATACTGGTCCGTCTGTTGTCAACCCCGCGTTTCGAGGTATCGCCACACCGTTACCGGAATGTCCTCGCGGGAAGCCGTGTCCATATAGGACGCGTAGTTGTATGCCTCAACGATCTTGCCCTTACGAAGGAGCTTCACGCCGTGCATATGTTCGGCCAAGTCGTCATGGGCGAGCTTTATCATCTCGGCATCCTCGGCCCACTTCAACAGCCGCTTGTGAGCCCGAATGGCAGCCCGTTCCCACCGATCTGCAACACTCTTACACTGGTCAAGCTCGGTCACGATTAACTCCATTTGAGTATGATCTAATATACACGAGAGTACGAACGTTGGCAAACATTTCGTTACAATTCCGGGTGAGCGCTCCCGAAGGAGCAATTCACTTACTTGACGACCAGCGCCACGGACGTTGCAGGGACATAACAAACTCGCCCTTGGCGTCGAAGTCTTCGGTGTAAATGAAATACCGCTTTTCCATTTTCATGTTACTTCCCCTCGTACTTGGCCTTGAGCCGTTCAAATAGCTTCTTCTCTTGTGCCTCGGCGATCTTGGCTGCCCGCTCCTTCTGCAACGCCTGGGTGGCCTTCCGCTTGTCGTTCGCTTCCTTGTTCCGTTCGGCACGAGCCATCCGCTTCTCGTACTCGTCGTCGGTTTCAGGCCGCTTGTAGGCAATGGTCCACATCCCGTCCTCATCCTCGGACACGCCGGCGTCGCCGCCGTACTTCTTCTTCAACGACTCAACGTGCTTGATCAGCTCGTCAATCGTGCCAGACGATGGACCACGAATTTCTGCGAACATCTGAATCATCTTCCGCGACATACATCCTCCTAAGTGTTGAGTGAACGTTGGGGAGTCGAACCCCACTCGAGCATTTGGTTGCCTACTCCGCTTTCGCGTCTCGGACTTCTCGAAGGCCCCCTCGGCCGTCACGTTCATATATTAATATACCCTATGGCTCCGGTGTGGGCAAGCCATAGGGTATTTCGTTACAATTCCCCGAGTGTTAGCTTTCCAACATACACTTGCTAGTTGCCCACGATACCGAGTGTTGGTCCGTGTAATACATGGTGTGTCCATCTTCGTACCAATGGTCGTTGGCGGTGTGAACCGGACAGTTGATCCACATACGATCACCGCCAATTTCACCACAAGCAGTGCCGCCGACCGAATGGAAACATCCTGCTACTTCCTCAGTCATGCTTGGCTTGACTGCCATTTCAGGCAACGTGGTGGCTTCACTACAAGCAACAGCAAAAAGAAGCGCAAGAGGCGCCACGACCTTGAACAATGTCTTCATGAATTATCCTTTGTTAGAGTATTGCCTGTTTTAGCGTCTTTAGGCTTGACGAGCTGCTCCCGAAGGATTCGAACCTTCATACGCGGATCCAAAGTCCGCAGTCTTGCCAATTAGACGAAGGAGCATAGTTGGCACTTTTGGGTCAGATGTGCCGGTCTGCCGGAATGAGGCTCTAGAGTACCTCAACCCCTCTCTGTCGATGTGGGCATGCTTATCCGGTAGTTCACTAGTCGGATCGATTCAGAGAGTCCTACCCTACTGGTTTAGCTCGTTATCAAGTTTAGAGATAACGTCACGATCCATCCACAACCGATAGACATTGCCTTGATCGTCTTGTAGCTCGAGCTTGGCCATGTCACCTTTTTGCTTGAGTACTTTTGCCTCAGCGATGTTGTGCTTGAGAGTTGCGGCACTGTGCTTTGTGCCGGCTGGTGAGGTTTCCCATTCAACTGAAATCATATACTTCTCCTATCACGGTGATCTCGTTCACCGTTAAACGCTATGCCTGAATGACATAGGTCACTAAGAAGCATTGGGCATAAGCAAGTTGACGAGACATGCCGAGGGGGAGTCACCCGATCTCAACGGCCTGGTCGGCCGCTATACCCTAAAATCACCATATAGGACTCGAACCTATAACCACGGAGTTAACAGCTCCGAGCTCTGCCAATTGAGCTAATGGTGAATGATCCAATTTTTGTTATCGCCATAACCCCACATTGCGCCAGCTTACGCCGGAGTTGCGGGAGCGTTCCTGAATTGGTAAACAGTAGCAAGTGTCCGATTTTGATTGACGGCGAGCCACACTCACTCCGTCTTTGCTGATCGGCAACAGCTTCAAAACTAGTCGGCAGTGTAGCGTTTTCCTGACGGCATCGTTACCGATGATCCGTAGCTCGAGCCCACCGACCTTACACCCACAGCGGGATTTGAACCCGCGATCTCTGCCGTGACAGGGCAGCGCTTTAGACCGCTAAGCTATGCGGGTAAGATACGTCGCTAACGGGATTCGAACCCGTATTGCACTGGTTGAAAGCCAGGGTTCCTAGACCAGTTGGAAGATAGCGACAGATTTTCAATGAACGTCCTACAATATACTACAATGTCCCGTCATTGGCAAGTCGTCGATTTTCTATGGCGATCCGCCGGTCGATATCCTTCTTGGTGGTCTTGAGCGTCTTTCGAGTATGTAGTCGATCAAGAGCAGGCGCGAAGTATTCGTTATCACGCGTAAGATAGATCGAAAAATTACGATATTCGGTGACGAGCTTCATTAGAACTTCTCCGTTCCGGTGTATTCCGGCAGTGGGAGCCAACCAATAAATACATTTGACTGCCATTGAACGATGATCGCCCCATCCCAGCCGCCTTGTGCATCCAACCCCGTCGAATCAACTGACGGACTGTTGCGACCCTCAAGCCAACACGCCACGACAGGCACATCTTCCCATTCGATCTTGGCAAGAAAGTACGTCCCATCCCTCGGCGCTGTTGACATCGGATTCCACATCACGGTAACACTCCGTTTGATTCGTTACCTCAATATACTACAATGATCCGGCGTTGGCAACTTTCGTTACAATTCCCCGACCTACTTTTTGGCTCTTGCCTCATGCCACGCTGCCTTACCCACCACATACCACGTAAGCACCACGCCAAACCAAATGAAGAAATCGGCACCATTGGCAATAAGGCCCGTGTCGCCCAATGGAATCCAGTCAAGGACGCCCGGAGGGCCGAACATCATGCTCATCAGATTGCCAAATGCCCCGCCGATCACCATACCAGACGCCAGCCCAAGGTCAGGTACCTTGAAATTGCGATCAATCAGAATATATCCGATAATCACAAAAATCATTAGCAAGAGTTGGACAGACCAGCCCATGCCAAATCGCGGCTCACCGACGTTATATACTACATCGGTGAGCATACGAGTTGCCAGTCCCTTGGATACCAGATCAAAGGTTAGGGCGAAGGCGGTCATGCGCCACATTAGGGGCGAGTCATCCAGGCGAGAAAGCCGCCGGACACAAGCAACATTCCCGCTGCGTAGCCCAACGCCCCACAGACAACCAGGCTGGTTCCCGGCGGCACCGCGACTACACTTGCCATGCAGATGACGCTCAGCATCAAGCAGCTCGCGGCCAACAATCTGTCGTTTTTCACGACTCGCCTCCGAAGGTGTCGGCCCAGCCCTTGGGCGAAATGCCCGAGATGATAAACTCCCGATCATCCGCCGAGAGATTCGGGAAGGCATTCTGAACCAGCATGCCGCCCTTGTAATCGTTCCACGCCTGCTCCGTCACCTCAACGGAGTAGTGACCACCACCGAACACACACTCGCCGGCGATAATCACCGTGCGGGCACCCGTGGACACATCCTGAAACGTCGAGACCGTGCGAGCCATCGTCATACTCCGTTAAGGTTATGATATAATATACTCTTACTGGCACTATCCGTCAAGCGACCAAAATTTTCGTTACAAACGGGGATAACTGAAAGTGGGGCCCGATCAGGCCCCATTAAGCTCCTCTAGAGCACTTTCTAGTTACTTGACCTTGCTCAGCGGAACCACGATGTCCGTCTGGTCGGTTCGAGTGATACAATACGACTCGCCGACAAACCGCCAGTCGGCCCGAGAATAGCCATGGGCGAGGCAGAACCTCTCCGTGCTATTCTGTTTTACGACCTCGGTCACCTTGAACCCGATGAGTGCCAGGAAAAACACGGCCACAATTCCGATAAACTACACTTCGCCGTCTTCGATCATTGTAAATCTCCGGTTAAATGAATATCAGCAATCGGGATCGAAACTCAGCCATTCATCCATTTCCGAGGGCTGGCCATCATACTCCTCCTCGGCGATCTCACACTCGGCGTCCTGCTCACAATCCTGTGAACAAAAATCGCCATGGTCGGCATTAATCAAAGCGCCGTTGGGCATCTCCACATCACACCAGTCACAGCAGCGAGGAGCAGACATTGTTGATTCCCTGTTGAAGTTGAATGAATATACCTAGTAATCAAAAATATGGCAACTTTCGTTACAATTGGGGGTACGAAAAAACCTCCACCCGAAGGTGGAGGAACCGGACCCCATCGAGTGGGGCGAGGTTTTTATTATTCCGTGATTCCGATGGGGAACAACTGAACGCCCCCAATCTGGCCGAACTCCTCCGCCGTCAGGGCCACTGCGTCGCCCGTGTCATCGTCACCACCGACGAAGATGCCCGACCCGGCCAGCTCATACACCCGGCCATCCTCGAGCAGATACTTTGCCACCGGGTTACCGCTCATCAGCAACCCCTCGTCATCCACGTAATAGTCGATTGACACGTTCGGGCGAGTGGCCGACTGAATCCGAAAGCCCGTGGTGATGTACCCACCAACCGCCTCCTGCATCTGGGCCAGAGTAGGAATGCCATCCCGACGCTGGAGCTGGCGAGTGATACGTCCCGTGTTCTCATCGACCGACAGCTTGACCATTCCGTACATTGTGTGGCTCCGTTTGAGTATGATCTAATATACAGCGTGGTGCCCTATCTGTCAAGACCGAAGCTTGTCGTGGCGATACTCGGCATACCGATCCAGCATTGCCCGAATGGCCGTCCCGATGATGATGCCCAGCACTACCTCGACAAAGACCCAGCTGGGTAGGTTGCTAAGGATCGCCCAAAGAATTTCTGCGAAGAATGAAGCCAGGGCATCTTCCATCGATATCTCCATTTGACGTTAAATGAATATACCTAGTAATCAAAAATATGGCAACTTTCGTTACAAACCGGGGACTGACCGGACTTTCGTCCGGTGTCCATTGTTAGCATACGCCTTCCATCTTGCCGAGAGGAGCCGAGGGGTCCACAAACACGACCGCTGAGTGCGTGCTCGAGACACCCGTGTACGTGCCAACGCCAGGACCGAAATGGCGCTTGGTGAAGTCCTGAATGACTTCCTTGTTCTGCGACCGCGGAGCGATCATACCAACAGCGATGAGCTTGAGCATTTACATCTCCACTTCTTCGACGGTGATTTCGGCGTCAAACTCACCACTGTTGGTGAGCTGAAAGTACACATCCGACTCATCCATATCATCGGTCATGAATACGGTATCGAGAAGGTTGCCGCTGAGCCAGATGTTGAACGCCTTCATTTTCGTGTCCCCGTTTGAGTATGATCTAATATACATCATTTCTGATTAACGTCAAGCGTGATCGAATTTCGTTACAAACGGGGGCGAATATCCCGGTTAAAGGATATTCGATTAATCTAGTACCGATTGCGAATGTCCGAGTCCTCGAAGTAGGTCGGCGCCTTCTTGGCCGCCTTCTTCACAGCCTTCTTGGCAGGCTTCTTGGCCGCCTTCCGCTCACACGCCTTGAGGGCCTTGGCGAGTTCCTTACGGAGTTCCGCCATTTCCTTCCGAGTCTTAGCGAGTTCCGTGGGTTCGGCCTTGCGACCACGTGCAGCCCATGCCTCAGCGTCGCTGTGCTGCCACCCAAGAAACTTCTTAACTGTCTTGCCGTCGTGAGCATACCACGTAGACGACATCGTGTAACCCGATGCAAACCAGACATCCGTACCCGCAAACTTACGATAGGCGGAACGAAAGCCCGAAAAATGAAACTGTCGCCATGTCTTGCCAACAGGATTCTTGGGCTTTTGCTTGAGGTTCATTGCCTTGATGCTGGCGGTCGCACGCGCCTTGAGCACGGCGTTATTCTTGGCGAGTTGGAGCCTGAGCTTGGTTCGCGCAGCGTTGATCTTCGCCTGCATGGGTGCAAATGCCTTGTTTGCATCAGCAATCAAGTCGGTTTGCATCTTCACATACTCTGCGTGTGTGGTCATCCTTTCATCCCCCTTGCTCGCTTGAGCACTTTGAGAGCCGCCGGCATATAGTCATATACCGTATTCTTGTTTAATGGCAGACCTGCAACGTCCGTGGTGGTGAGCAACAGCTTGGACCCGATACCCTTCCCGCGATGCTTCGGATTGACAAACTGCTCGACCTTCTTGTGCTTGTCCACCATATTCCAGCCGACAATGGTACGACCGAGAAACGCCACGCTCACGATTCCCGGCGCGTTGACCAGCCGCTGACGGATAGACCTCGCCTTCATTAGGCCATTCGGCAGGGTGAGCTTATGGAGCTTGGGGACATAGCCCGCTGGCACCTTGCTCATCCGTTCGTACACCCGAATCGTGACCTTGCTCACTTGTTTCTCCGTTTAACGATTTACAAATATACCCAGACTAGTCCTTCCGGGCAATATTGAGCATAGAACGGATCGAAGACCGCACGGACCCCAGACCATCACCGACAGCTTCCACGGCACCGATGCCAGCGGTTGCCAGTAGAAGGATAGGAGCCATCAAAATCATAACCATCACACCCAGATACGGATGGATTGCCACCACGTTACAAAACCACTTGGCAAATCCCTTCCGGCGAGCTTCGGTCTTGCGATCAGCGAACGTAGACATTGGTAGTGCTCCGTTTGAGTATGATCCAATATACTGCGTGTGCCCAATTCTGGCAACTTTCGTTACAAACGGGGGACTACTCCGCGAAGGAATAGTCGTTTTTTATTTAGGCGCCGTGGGCAAGAATCGACAGTCGATCCAAGGCTTCCTGCCAGATAAGAAACTTCTCGGTCTGGCCCTCGGTTTCCTCGGTGCAATTGAGGACGGTTTCGGCCACTTCCATCGGCGTGAGAACTTCAACGCCCGCAGCAAAGCCGGTAGCAAACGACATTGCTTTGATGACTCGTGCCTCAAAGTCAGCCGACTTGGTGAACATAGACTTGCGAATCATTACACACGCCCCAGTTCTTCGTCCGTGAGATTGAAGTCACCCTGCAGGATGCGGTCGGTCAGTTCGCCCAATTCCATCCACACGGCATCGGAAGCGATCCGATCCAGAATGTCCTGTGCCTGTTCCACCGTGCAGTGGTCACCCTCGATAGCCACCGCGAGCAGGGCGTGCAAGACACACGGCGGATTACGGAAAGATTCGTCCGTATGCGGTTCGTTGCAGTTATTACACAACATTGGTTGTTTTCCCCTTGGTGTCAGGAACGACAAGCGAGATTCCGAACATATGCTTGTCACGATAGGGCCACCGCTTCAGATTCCAGCCACAATCGCCCAGATACTTGAGCGTCGTGGCATATCGCTGTGTGGTAGTAATGCGGCCAATGAATGGGATGTAGAACCCACCCAAAATCTTGCGACCCACCCGATGATCAAACTTCATTGATTGCTCCCGTTAAATCGTATGACAGAATATACCACAAAGTCTATTGAATGTCCAGCGGAATTCTGTCACCCATAGTCGCTAACTTTGTGGTCAGAACATCAATCTCCCCAGCATAATTAAATGTCGGGTATTGATTAGCCGCCTGATAATGTGCAAGATCACTGCGGAGTTCCGCAATGTCCATCTCGACAATACAATGCTCACACACCCATCCACCCGACCTGCGCTTAGTTGCTTCGACGTTGATATTCAGTCGAATCTTGCAGCTATAACAGACGTTGACGAGTTCAAGCATTGATAGATCCCTATTGAAGTTGATAAAATATACCCTATGGTACATCACCTGTCAAGGGTCAATTCCCCGTTTGTAACAATTCCGATTATCTGGAATTGTCACAATTGGATTAATCCTCCCAGCGAGCCCGCATCCGCTCAAGCGTCTCAGCGGGAACATCGTGGACCGAACCGAATGAGCCCGTCGCCGTGCGAATCTCGGCACGAACCCCGTGATACTCCGCGAACCCGAGATACGGGTCCATCTCCTTGTGCGTGGTGAAGGTGTTGCTCACCACGACTGACTTGCCCATCGCCAGGGCGGTTTCTGCCTTGGCCTGACACTCGGCGTGTGCTGCACCGAGCTTAGACGGATCGAAGCGATAGTCTCCGTCCACCATAAAATACTGGTCGGCCTCGTAATGTACCGCGCCGATTTCCTCGGCGAGAGCCCGTGCCATCGTGGACTTCCCAGACCCCGGCAGTCCACGAATCAGATACAGCTTGGCCACTTGACGCTCCTTACTTCGAGGAAGAAGAGCTTGCCGACTTGGACATCAGCCCGCCGAGGAAGAGCGCGGCCAGCCAAGTCTTGAACGTGTACGCGATGGTCAACCCAAAGAGCGTGTTGAGCGACCAGATCGTGGCCAGCGGGCCACCGATGACAATTGCCACAACGAGCAGGATGAGAAACAGGGCCGAGGCGTTCTTCATTGTGTTACTCCGTTAAGGTTATGATGTAATATACAGGTACACTGGCGATCCGTCAAGGGAGCAAACATTTCGTTACAAACCGGGGCGTGGAGCGCCCGGTGAAGAGCGCCCCTATTTGAATTATTCAATAATCCGAATGATAGCTCTCCGAATCCGAGGGATCGCCCCATCCATCGTTGTAATCGCTGTTGCGATAGTCAACGTCCACGAACACCGGCACCTTTTCGCCATCCACAACACGCCACCCGAAGTTTCCATCGTGCAGGTCGCTGATCCTCAGATCACGAGCAAGTTGTTCAACCCGGTTAAGAATCTGACGGCGCTCGAGATATCCCTTCCGATTGACCCATGCGTGGTTCATGTCGATCTTTTCCTGCACCAGCGCCGTCACACCAGGCGCCTTCACGACATGCGTCTCAGGAAAGTTGTCAGGAAACCCACCCGCATTTCGCATATCCTGAATGAACTTCGCCTCAGCAATCAGACGCTCCTGATCGTTACCAAACCGACTGAACTTGATGACGAACGTATCCGCGATGACCGCTCGACGTGCAACCCCAGCACCCGTCTTGCTCGCCTTGATTCCGTGCGTCCGAGCCCGAGCGAGGATAGACCGCGGCGTGTCCACCTTTGCATTCCACGCCGAGGCCCGTTCATTCCACTGGCGCCAAGTCTTGTCGTAAGACTTCGACCTCGGGATAGGCGGAATGTCGGTTGACAGACTCTTGAGCAACTCACGAACCTGCGTCCGAACCGAGCGGGGAATCGAGGACTTCGCCATTGGTACGTCACTCCGTAAAGGTTATGACCAAATATAGAAGATTTCTCAACCCCGTCAAGCGGGTCAAAATTTCGTTACAAACCGGGGTGACGCTCCTCTCGGAGTCGTCACATTATTGGATTTTACGAATGACTATTATCGTAACGGAAATCAACATCCACGAACACCGGAATCTTCTCGCCGTTGCCGGCAGTCCGCCAACCAAAGTTGCCTTCGTGAATGTCATCGATTCCAAGCTCACACGCCAGACTCTCGGCAATATCATAAGCATCCGTGCGATTCCGAGAATACTTCCGCCCTGCCCAGGCGTGCGACATATCGATCTTTTCCTGCACCAGCGCGATCACGCCGGCAATCTTCACCACGTGCGTCTCGGGAAAATTGATTTCATATCCCCGATCACACATTTCCTTGATGTAGTTTGCCTCGGACACCAATCGGCGCTGGTCGCCCTCATACCGACTGAACTTGATGACGAACGTATCCGAGATCACCGCGCGACGCGCAACACCAGCGGCAGTCTTGGTCGCCTTGATGCCGTGCTTGCGAACCCGCCGAAGCAACGCCGGCGCCGTATCGACGTGCTTGTAGTAGGCTTCGCTACGAGCATAGTACGGGATCGCATCACCCGGCTTTGTCTTCGGCGGGAGCTCAGCCGCGAGCTCTTTGAGCAGTTCACGAACCTTGGTGCGAATCGAACGAGGAATCGAGCTCTTGACCATCGGTGATACTCCGTAAAGGTTATGACCAAATATACGGGTTTTCTGGTATTCGTCAAGCGGAAAAACATTTCGTTACAAACCGGGGCGTGTGACCCAGTTTTCACTGGGCCACCCGGCTCCTAACCTGACGGTTTCGCCAGGGCCTTCCCAAGAGAATACGAGAAAGGAAAAAAGTCATTTACTTCCTTAATCGTGAGCGACCCTTGAAGAAACAGCGGATTGACCTTGTGGTTCGGTAGTGCATCGGTATGGACGAAGAGCAATCCGTTTTCTCCACGATTGGTAATGGCGACTGCCAGGAGATCGAAATGTCCACGACGATATGCCTGTACCACATCGGACTTCCGCGTGGGCTTGATACTCACCGAGCCCACGCCATTGTCCTTGATCGTAACGGTCTTGATTTCAACGGACCAGACATTGTTACGATACTTGAAGGAAACGTCCCCGCCGTGGCCTTCCGCGTAATCGGGAATCTTCGTAACCCGCGTTACGCCCGCGAGGTCACACAAATACCGAATAACCCGATTTTCCGAAATGTACCCTTGAAGCGTGTGGTACTGAATAGATGACCGCCGAGCAGACTCCGCGAGGATGGCCAATTCATCGCCTGGAATCGTCGGAAACTCCGGCGAGCCGTACACCTTGTTAAAGTTCATAGTACCCCCATTTGAGATGACCTAATATACCACCGCGTAGGAGCGAGGTCAAGCGGTCCACCCGTTCGTTACAATCCCCCGCACGACGTTCCCCCGGATTGCTCCGAGGGAATATCGATTAATCCTTAATTGCGGTTTGGTATCCGCCGGCGGTGCCCTTCATGGTGAACCCGGAACCGGGCTTAGCAACGCCCTCGTATCCGCCCCAGTGAAACATGGGGTAATCAGAAACGGTGCCGAACGAACGATTGAAATTCGGCTTGTCACGCCCAGAGGCGGCGAAGATAGTCCCAGAGCCCGTCGCGTGCTCGACAAAGTATCGGACGCCACCACCGACGATTACCTTAACATACTTCCGGCCCTTTTTCAGCCGGACCTTGCAACCGTCACGATTGGCGGGGCAATCGAGCCCCGCTGTCTTCAGGTCTGCGAGCATTTGCTCCTGCATTGTCTCGCGCCAATTCTCGAGCATGACATGATTAAACATTTTGATTTCTCCTACCGGACAAAGCCGGTGGTATCGTTCTTGGCCTTACCCTTGGCCTTCAATCCGATGATGACGCCCTTGGGGTCAAGAAAACGAAGGTCGCTTGCGTCGCCGTCGATTACCGGCACCATTACGTTGCCGACAAGGAAGTGCGAGGGAACAGACTTAAACACTACGGCAATATTCATTTTCAGATTGCGAGCGGCCAGAGCCTTCCGGTCGTTATCTTCAGCAAGAGAAAACGTCAGGTCGTAATTCGCCGGAATGTTCCGACGATTTGGAATCTTCGTGTAATCGTAAAACTGTACAGTCGGGAACAGCTCGAAGATGTTGCTCGCCCCGGCGACAGCGATAGTCTCCCAGCGAATATCGCTAGTACCGTTCAACCGGAAAACCGGAATCAGGTCGTGCTTCGCCGCGAGCTTGATCGCGTTGTTAATTTCCTTTACGAGCTGCGTCATAAACGCATCCCGTTCGTTGAAAAAGCGAAGCGTCTTAGCAATCCGAGCCTTTTGGATTGCGTTGGTAGTCTCCCCACGCTTGATAATCCCACCCCGACCGGCAGTATTCAAGCAAGCGGCCGAGCAGCCGGCGGTCGCCATCGGGCAGGTATTGAAGCCGGACAGCCACGACGGCGCCAGGTGCAGGATGGAAGTCATATAACCGAGCTTCTCGCCCTTGGCGATCTTGGGATTGCCTACCGTCAACAGCTTCATGCGACTCTCCTAAAAGGTTATAACCAAATATACCCCCACCGGGTCACGCCGGCAAGGGTATAGGAAAGTGTGAAGATTTCGTTACAATCGGGGGATTTTACTCCGGTGTACTTGGATATATCCATGAGTCGAAAACATAACCCATATAGAACTTACCGTCTACTTCAACGCCATCATCGAAAAGAACCGCCATATACGGAGGCCGATTCATGGCTAGCCGGCTTTGATTTAACTCAAGTATCGTTTCACAGAAAAAATCTGGAAATGTATTCTTTACTGTCTGTATCTCGTGAGGTTCGACTACCTGTGTTTTTCGCAGCGGGCGAGCAGGCGCTTCCGCCTCCACGAACACGCCTCGATCAGAACCTATGATCGCGTAAATAGGCATGACGAACGCTTGTGCTCTAAGGGTATAGCTCATCTCACTACCTGTTGAAGATAGCTAGTGTGAATGACAAAGCCCAATGCGAATGTTAGCTTAGGTTCCCACCCCTCAACCATTACAGCAGCAGGCAATGGGATGATGATATTTGACAACATCTTCTGATCGTGGCGCGGATCATTACGTGCCGGCAAGACAGCCTGCATGCCGACCGTGTAGGGCATTTCACAATACGTGTTCACCCGAAGCCGCCGCTGCAGCTTCGCAGGTTCAACAACAAATATCGTGCCGTCAAGCATTTCAGTATGACCATATACAGGCCAAACTTCTACACCAGGCACAATTTCGTATGTCCGACCACCGCCCAGCTTAAACATGCTCAGGGGTACAGACGGATCAAACCAGTCACCCATCGCCATGCCCCGGAATGCCAAAGTCGGCAAGGAATCCCACCACCCAATGATTACCACGTTTGACAGGCTTCTCAAGACAAACGATAGCCGCCCTGGCTACACCAGGCACTTTCCACGTACTAAAAACAGGCGTATCGGGAATGTGGGCAGCCCACTTCGGCGAAACCTCTTGGGTCAGTTTGACAGAAACCAACAGCCACGACTTTGTAGTGAGGTCTTTGGTAAGACTACACACAGGCCACACCTTCGTACCTACGGGCACCGACTTAGAGCCCGAGACATTGATGAGAGCCAATGGTTCGGCTGGCTTCCGCTTCATCGGTTGGTTATACTTGCTCATATCTACTCCGTTGGTGTATGACTCAATATACCCTGTTATTTGTCAAAGTCAATAGGAGTAATTTCGTTACAATTCCCCGAATCGTGGTGGAGCGGAAAGGGCCACCCCACCACGATTATTACCTTATTGGCGTTAATGAATTACGCCCAAGGCAATTCCCCATTGTTCGGGTCAAGATTGAACGGTGCAGCCTTGTCGTCAAGGTTCGTCGGAATGTGCTTCTGGACGATCTGCTTGACATAGGCACGCTCGGAGTCGGCACCACCCGCTTCAGAATACTGCGGATAGATGACCAGCGCGGCCGCTTCCTGAAAGGTGAACCCGTCGTAAATGAGCTCGGCCATTTCGATTGTGGACCGCGTGCTCAGACCTTCCGTAATACGCGGGTCACTCGAGCGGGCATCCTTCCGAAGATCAATCGCCGCGTTGGTGAGGGAGTTCAACACTCGCTCGTCAACACCCGGCACCCGCTGACGGAGGAGCTCGAATTCCTGCTCCTTGCCCAGATACTCAACCTCAACCACGATGAAACGATCCGTGAGTGCGGCGTCAAGGGTACGGGTCGCGGTGTACTGCGAACCGATGTTGGCGGTGGCGATGAACGTCACGCCTGGAGCAACGTTGATGACGGGCGAATCCGGCGCCTCGTCAATACGGACGAACCGCTGCTTGTAGTCGAGGGCGCTCATCAGAATGTTCCACGCGTCAGGATGGGCGCGGGTGATTTCGTCGAGCAGGATGATCGCGTCAGGAGTCTGAATCGCCCGAATGAACTCGGCCTCACCCAGATACGTGCCACGCTCGGGATCGAAGTGTACGTTACCGATGAGCGTCGAGCGCGGGTCCTGCGTAGCGCCGAGCGGAATGTTGAAGAACGGACGATTGAGCGTATCACGAAGGGTGAACGCGAGCACCGTCTTGCCCGTACCCTTCGGGCCGGTAATCATCATATTCTTACCACGGAGCACCGTCCGCACGGAGAAGCGCCACTTGAGGTCGTCCATCTTGTACGACTCAGGGCGAACCGCCGAGGCGTTCCGAAGGAACTGAACAATCTTGTCGTGATCCATCGTCGCCGATGCCTGGTCGGGGAGGGCGTTCTTGGCACGTTCGGTGAACTCCGCCGGCGACACCTTCCGCCACTGCGTCGAACCCGTGTTCGTCTCCACGAGCTTGAGCGCCATGCCTTCCTTGACGGCATTCCGCAACTGATAATTCTCGAAATGCTCGGTCACATCCGCACCATCAGGCAGAGTCGCCCGGTACGTGTCCCCGAACTTCTCCACCCGAACCACTGTGCCGATGCTCGGCGCAAAAACCGTATCCTTTTCCATTTGTTTTTTCGCTCCCTTTAGCGAATAGGTTGATTACTTGACTTCGGGAAACTTAATACCCCTAAAGGGGTTTGTCAAGGGCCGAAATCGTTACAATTGGGGTAAATACAAACCCCCTGAAAGGTTTGATGCCGTCGGGAGGGATAGACGGTTTCCTTTCAGGGGGGTTGCGATGCTTCACAAGTCAAGGTCATTAGGTGCCGGAATAGCGTATAGATATTAAGTACAAAACTTACATATCTATCATTCTATAATTTATTCACCGGCTCTACGATTCTTTCACCGAACGACTATCCATTTGCGGTACATACCGGAAAGGAGTCACGGTCGTTTCGGTTTAGGGGTATAAGCCCCGTCAGGCGGGAATCGAACCCGCTTCTCCCAGTTCAAAGCTGGGCGTGTATGCCGTTACACCTCAGACTAGAAAGAACGTTGTGCGCTGTACACCATCCGTTCTGACCAAGCGCTATCGGGCTGGACTCAAGAGTTATGTGTCACCCGACCTATTCCACTATACAATAATTTATCTATAAGTTTAATTCGCATCGTTGAGCAGGGAACTCAACCAGTCAACGCCCTTGATCGTTGACGCCCACAAATTGACTAGGGCGATGGGTCTGTTTTCGGTACAGACAAACCGTGTTCAGGATGAGGTCATCTCATTCGTATCTCCATACGTAGTTAGATTGACCGAAAAACCTACTCCAATACTACAAGGTTCGTGATTCTGGCGAGCGTCGATTCCTTACCATCGTCGCCAAGTACCTTGATCGTCGCCAGTGGATTCGGAGCATAGGTGAATGTCCACTTCTTCGAACTTGGTGCGATATACACCAGCGTACCTAGTTTCACTTCGCCTGACCGATTGTAAGCGACTCGGACACCAGGCACCAACTCAGTCCCCCGGTAATCCTTGAACACTTAGGCCTCGATTCGCTTGTAATGCGTATATCGGCCGTAACCCTTCACAGGCATTACACTCTTGTCATCCACTGGGCGGCCGTGAAAGTCCGACCAATCCCAATTTCCTGCATTCGCCAAATTCCCAAAATACCAGCGGAAGTTGGGAGCGAGCTTCGACTTGGCGCCGTAGATGTCGCCTTCCTTAACCTCGGCGCCCTGATCCGACCGAGCGACGAAGTATCGGACACGACCTTCGACATATACCTTATCGAACTTTCGGCCCGTTTCCACGAATGGCTCTCGGGCGTCACCGATAAGGGTAATGAATCGCTGGAGCAAAATCGAGCGATCCTTGTTAACGATTCGTGACATTACTAACTCCTTTGTTGAAGCTTAAAGATACTTCATTAGTGATCGTTTGTCAAGCCCACCAAATGTGAGCAACTTACTTGTCATCACCCATCAACAGCTTGTTGATCGTACCGGCAATCTGACCGATGTTCTTCGGGTCGATAAACCGAGCATCCTGCCCGTACATCTTCTTGAAACCCTCGTGCTCGTACCGGGAATCGCCGATGTAATAGGACAATACCTTAATGCCCATTCCACGGAAATCATTCATCAGGCGCCGCGTGTGCTTGTACGCCTCCTCGCCGCCGTAAGAGTAACCCTTACCCTTGTACGTGAAACCGTGACCCGGTTCACCGTCCGACAGATTGATAAAATACTTCCGTTCATCCTTGTACATCTGCATCATTTCATCCTTGATCGCTTCGAAGGCGAGCGACTCAGGCGTACCACCCTGAACCCCGATATACGGCAGGATATGACGCAACTTGTTGAACTGGTGCTTACGCGAGTCATACAGAATCGCCACTCGAGCACAGTCATGCCCACCGTCACGGACGGCAATCGTGGTGTTCAACGTCCGGGTCTGTTCTGCGGCGTAGGCAATCGCCACCGCGACAGTCATCGCCTTTCCCGACTTCTCACCGTTCATCGAACCAGAGAAGTCAACGTCCATCCACAGATTGGCGGGCTTACGACGCTCGGTAATCGTGAAGGAAAACACATCCATTGCACCAGTACCCAACATCGCCACGCGGCGCTTGTCCAAACGGCCGTGCTCCTGACGATTGAACGTGAGCGGACGTTCGTCCTGCATCACGCGGATACGATTCGCCAGAATGGCACCCAACCGAATTCCATCCTTCAACGCCTTGGTCATGTCGGGATTGATCTGTGCAGCACCGTTCCGACTATAATACGAATTATACTTAAACGGAAATGCATCCTTCTTGACCGTTTCCTTGGTGATATCCCGGTACACAATCACTCGCGCCTTCACGTTGCGGGGAAGGAAGTCTCCTTCAACGTCCACAATCGAGGCGGAAGTCTGCTCGAGCTGATCGAGCTGTGCCTTCACTTCGGCACTAATTTCTTCCTTCGTCAACTGACCGTTGGCGAATTGAATCTGCTTGGCGAGAGCCTTTTCCATCGCCGACCGCGACACCTTACGCGGGATGCCGCCATCAAGGTTAGGCAAATCGCCCGGCTGATCGCCCTCACCTTCACCGTCGCCTTCACCACCTTCCTCGCCTTCATCATCCTTGTCGGACTTCGGCGGTTCCACGATAGTCGAACCCGAATAGATCGCCGTCACAATTGCAACGGCATCAGCAAAGAGCTTCGGGAACTTCGTCAAATCCGACACCGGACTCGTGTTCGTCGGCAGTCCGGCCTTCCAATTACGGAAGCCCGGATCATCATTACCACGGGCAGACAAACCCTTCTCCGTCAGGTTGGCGATCTGCTTGATCTTCGCCAAACCGGGCAGTGCAGTCTCGTCAAAATTCGTATTTGTCAGATTAATGACAAACAAGAAATAGTTGCGGACCGCCAGCTCACGGAACTTCGGATCTTGCAGTGCCTTGTCGATATCCTTGCTGTGCCAGTGCTCGTTGTACATTTCCTCGTAATACGGACGATACCCCGGCGCGTTCTTGTACATCCACAAGTCAATGCGCCGATCCTCGAGCACGTTCATCACGAGCTGCACGTGACCGATGACGGTATCTCCGCCAGTGCCCATCGCAGGCGTCAGGTTCTTTTCGGTGAGCGGAATGTTCAACCGCTGTGCGTGCACCACAATCGGATGACCGCCCACCATATGATCGAACCGCTTGTGCATCTCCTGCAGAAACTCCAACGACTGGCCCGACAGAAGGCAGTGTGCACCTTCGTGCAACGCCACGCCTACCATAGAGTCCAACTTCGTCGGATCAATATCCGCCGAGAGCACCACTTCCTTCCCCGTCGTATAGCTCGACTTACCGCTCGAGTACAATACCGGGATTTCTTCGCCCGTGACAATCTTCACGAAATTGCCGACGGCACGCTGTACGGTACGGAGACGATCGAGGTAGTCGAGCGAACCGACCTCCACCTTACGCGTCAAATCTTCCACATCCGACCCAATCCAGAACGCGGAGTGGGAATTCTTGATGCGGTCAACCTTCTCTTGAATACGGGCGGCGATGTGCGGGTTGTTATTTGTCATAGATTGAATATAGCCTAGTTGTATCCAAAAGTCAAGGGGTCACCTAAGTTGGTGCCCCATAAGCGCTTAGGTTCGTTACAAACGGGGGTTTTGGGACCATTTCTGGCCCCAAAAGTCCCATTATTGGTTTATCCGATTAACGGAGGTCAGCCAACTCCTGCGCGGCCTCACGCCGGTCGGCGAGGAGTTCAGACAGTTCCGCGCTAACATCCTGCAGAATCTCCCGAACCCGAGCGAGCCGTCCGGTGATGGTGCCGCCCGGATAGCCGCCGAGGTCACGAACCTGCTGGGCTGTATTCTCAAGCGAGACACGCTCCGCATCAAACTTCTTGAACGTGGCATCCTTCTTGGCGATCTCACGGTCAAGGTCGGCGATCTCCGTGCGAAGGTCTGCGCGCTGGTGTTCACGATTCGTGGCATCGTCATCAAACGTGATCGTCACGATGACCGAGTGATCGGCAGCGGCCTCACAGACGCCCGGAGGACACCCACAATCCGCCGGGGTATAGACTTCCTTCTTGGGCATCGGGTTGGCGTTGCCCAGTTCGGCAATCGCCTGGTAGGACCAGCAGCGACCCTTCTCGTTGTGATAGTCGGACGGAATCGAAACCACATCCGCCGGGTTGACCTTCATCACGATCAGGCGACGGTTCACGCCGTCAATCGCTCCCGCCCAAGTCGAAGCATACTTGTGAGCGGCGAAGTGCAGACCGACCGAGCAGGTCACATCGCGGCGGTCGTCAACCTTGTGACGAGCCATCGAAATGGTCGTGACACCGTTCACAACCTGCGTGGTCACATCGCCCTGCTTGACGCCCGAACCATACTGCGTGAGTTCCGCCGGAGTCATCAGGTGAGCGGGCTTCGCCAGGACAGTACCGGAGTGAATGTCCTTGTAGTCGCCACGAAGGGACTTGTAGGCGATAATGTCGCCATCTTCGTGGATCATAAAGCCGTTGGCGACACAGAAGAGCAGCAGCTCTTCCTGAGCGGTACGGGACGGATTCTTCCGAACCTTCCGAAGAAAGTTAAAGAGCGGATCGGGATTCGAGCCGGCCTCGATCATCGAAAGAACCTTCTCCGTGACCGCGACCGAGAACGGATCGCCGTGGAGCGTGACAGTCGAACCGTCAAGGGCGAAGTCCTTGTCCTTGGACAGCCACTTGCGTGCGACGGCCTTGGTGTCGGCAAGATCGAGCGCCAGGGTGTAATCCCCAGACGAAAGTGCATCACGAATCTTCCCGGCGTTCGGGTGGTCGTTGGCAATCGTCATCATCTGACCATTGGTGAAGATCAGAATGCCAGCGGCGGTGACGAGTGAAGCGTTGTGTGTAGTCATTTGTTCGTTCCTTTGTGGTGAGTGGTATGGTACAAACTTAAGCGAGTGTAGCGATATAGTCAAGCGTGATCTTCTTGTGGTGATTATTCGAGGAAATTGAATTATACGAATTGTGGTTAAGGGACGCCAGGACCGGGAGCATCGGATACTTCGACGCGAGGGCAATATAGGTCTTGGACAAGTTGGGCATCTTCTCATCCTTCACCGCAACGTTAATGCGAGCGGCGCGAATGTCCTTGTCAACCAACCCGCCATACAGATCGGTCGTTGCAACAATCTTTGAGGTCTCAGCGGAGTGACCGACACAATAGGCGTTGTAGAAGTCCACCAGATCAGACGGCATACCGTGCAGATTCGCCGCGGCGGACACCGACGAATACCGGCCGCCCATCCCGCTGGTCTTATCGCTTGAGATATGGTACACGAGCGTCGCCAGGGCGGTAACTTCATCGGACACCTTCTGCCGCGACCGAGCAATCGCCGTGGCGTTCGTCGTCACAAAGTCGGTGAACATCTTCACGGCGAGAGTTTCGAGATTGACCCAGCTCGTCGGAAGATTCTTAACATCGTCAGGGCGACACCCATAAATAGGCGTATCCTTGTCGAGCTTCATAACTTCCATCGCGCGTGCGACACTCCGCATTTCCTCTGCCTGACTATACGCCTTGTCCCGATAAACCCACTTTCCCGCATTATTCTTTGTGAGCGTGACGTAGTAACGGGCCGTGCCGTCGTCGGGAATGTTGACACGTGCACCCCAGCTGCCACCCCAGCGGTAGATGTTTTCCACCACCGCAACCTTAGCACCGGGCACCGCCTTCATCGTTCCACGAACCACCGAGGCAGTCAGAACGATGTTTGACGGACACCCACCGAAGAGCACCGACAATTCATCGGCGGTGAGCTTCGTCGTGATGGCGTACACCTGTCCGACCGTGTGACCATACCGGCGAGCCCGACCGTTGGCCGTCTTGGACACAAAGGCGTTGTGGACGGCCGCCCGAGCAGCGGCGACACCGCCACGAGCACCCAGATCGTCAATCATCAGCAACGATTCGTTGGGCAGCAAAACCCGATGGTCCCATTCGTTCCCACGCTGGGGACGGACCCACATTACATCATCGAGCTTCGTCAGGTCCGCAACTTCGGGCGTAGCAATGTCCGAGTTTGTGATCGTGTACCGCGTGACCGTGGCAGTCGGATCGGCGGCCAGGAGTTCCTTCAGCGTGACCCGAATGGCGCGACCCTCGTACCGCGTTCCCTTGTAAATCACGGCAGGCAGAATCTTGCCCGTGCCGGACTTATTCGTGAGCTCGTCATACATCTTGATCGCGTCCCACGCGGTCGGCGCCTTGTCGAGCTCCTTGCTAAACTGCTTCACCAGATCGTCCATCATCGCGTCCCACGCGTACTTGACGGCGGCCTTGGTCTTGTCCGTATTCCGCATATTGTCCCGCGACGGAACAATGTCAATCGAACCGATGGGCACCGTCAGGTCAATCGGCGTCTGTCCCAGAAACCGGCCCCACGCGTCACGGTCAATACCAGTCGGGCGAACGATTCCGAAGCTTTCCATTTCGGAAATCGGGAGCGGATACGGCACGTTCCCCATTACGATATTAGTAATATCCGAATTATGGTAATTCTTGACGGTCGCACGGATGCCCCACCCGTTACCCTTGAGCACATAGGCAGGGCGGTCGAACGTACCGCCGACGAGCTTTACATCAGTCGGGAAAAAAGGCAGGTACTTCGCCACCGCATCCCGCACCTTCTGGTGATCCTCACGACGAATGGGAATCGTCACCGTGATACCATTTCGCTCAGTCGTCGGGACCGTCGAAACGTGAGCACCGTCAGGCGATCCATCTTCCGCGAGGAAACACATAAAGCTGTGGAGCTCGCCGTCATAGCGGCTCTCAATCGTCCAGGCGCTCCCACCATTGTAGCAGTTCGCCGTCTTACAGCCCAGACCGAACCCGCCGACTTCATCGTTCGACAGGTTCTTAGTGGTCCCACCGAACCACATAAACTTATTCCAAACCGTGTCCACCGACATACCAATGCCGTAGTCACGGAACACGATGGACGAATCCAACGGCCCAGGCAGCACAATCTCCGGCGCCTTGAAGGTGGCGTCGGGACGTTCACGCTTGAGTGCGAGCCACGCGTCGTACATATTCGTCGCGTACTCCCGCACAATGGCGTCAATCGGATTACGGTACAGATTCGTCAGTGCGAACATCGCGGCACCCGCGTCCACGCCATACTTGCGGCGCTCGAGCAGACCAGCCGTGGACACATCGTGCGTTTCGACCTTGATTTCCATTACCGTGTAACTCCGTTTAGGTTATACGGGAATTATACAACGGGAACGCTCAAAAGGGAAGGGGTGACCCGATTTCGTTACAAACGGGGTGTTTTGTTACAATTGGGGTGTACAAATCCCGGTTTTCTGGTAATTTGTACATTTTGGATTACCCGAGAATGCTCTTCCACTCCGGGGGAAAGATGCAGTTTTCGGGAGCACCAGCGAACAGCGGAGCAATGTCCCCGTCGGCGAATCCGGCGATTCCACATCCGACACGAGTGACAAAGAAGGTCAAATCGTTCCGAACGACAGCATATGCCACGAAGAGCGTTACAGCGGCTTCCACACCCCTGAGCGTCAGAGGTACACCAGGCATGGCCATCGTGGGCAGAGCATAACCACCAGACTTACATCCCTGTGGCCCGTGGCCCGGAACATATCCCTGACCAATTCCGTGAATGGCACATCCAAACTGTTCAGCAAATGCTGCGGCTCCGCCGGCATGTTGTCCGAGAAGGTTTGACCCGAAGACGAACACGGTCGGGTCAATATCGGTGGGCGACCACTTTCCGTTGTGATATCTCATTACAGCCCCAGAGCATGACGCTCGGCAGGAGTGAGCTTGGCCAGAGCAGATTCACGTGCAGCAAGCTTGGCTTGCAACGCTTCCTCACGCTTCCGACGCTCTGCATCTTCCTTCTGGTGTTCCTTCCACCACTTTTCAACACGCTTGCGGGACACTCCGACTTCCTTCCAATCGACCTCATTGAGCCAATACTTTACTTCGTCGGTGGTAATCATGGCGGAGAGAATCCCACACAGCACCGCCTCGAAGTCACGAGCCGTAGTGATCAAACCACGGGCCTGATCCTCGTCGGATCGAAACATCCCACCATCATTACACGGCATGATTATACTCCTCGGTTGGCGATAAGAGCCAAGCGACAATCTTCCCGCTGGGCCCAGAAGGTGATAAGGAAAAACGCGATTACTTCGATTACGTGATTCACGGTTAGAATCCCCAAGCAGCTTGAGCGGCCGCTGCCTTCTTCTGAGCATCGGAGAGTTCAACCGGAACCCAGTGATCGACCGACCACACCATCTTAATGTCCTTGACATACACGCTGCCAATTTCGGTGTAGTCACCGTAAACCTTAGCCATACGAATGGAACCCTTCTTGTTGTCGAGGATTTCGGCCTCCCATCCGTTGCTAAGCCTGACGGCGGTGCCCTTCTTGATGTCATTGGCGAGCATTGGTGTCTCCATTTGAGTATGATCTAATATACTATAGTGTCCGGTGCCTGGCAAATTTCGTTACAATCCGGGGAAAAGCATACTATACTATCGCTTAAGTCGGTTAAGGGATACTATAGTATGCTTTTTTCGTTACAATCCGGGGATTATTCCCCGGTTAAGGGGAATATCCTTTTAACACCAATCCCAGCCCGGAACCACCTTCTTGAACTTGGATCGCTTTGACGCCTCGATAACCACGTTTCGGGCCTTCTCGGTGTGGACCTTAATCGTCTTGGGCAGGTACTTACAGCCGTGGACCACGATCCGCGTGGCGAGGCCCTTCTTGCGCCACCGACGTGCAACAAAGATGTTGATATGATCGTGCTTGTCCACCATTGACCAGCCTACGGCCTTGTCAGTCCGTCCATCATACGCGACGACGATATGCCGCTTGGCCGTCATGCTCTGATTGTAGTGTTCGCCATTGCACTTGGAACACCGATGTTCGTAATAGTACCCGTCGTTATTCCAATAGCAGGGCACCTTCGTTTTTACAATCTTGCCGTCACAGACGGGCACATATTCCTTCATGATGCCGCAGTGACCGAGGTTGAGCTTGGCGAGCTCCGGTATTACTTCATCGGGCACATTTTCGAATGCCTTGTAATACCGGAGATAGACGTTGAGCTTCATCGTTGATTACCGGAGAAAGGTTCCGTCAGACTGCAACTTGGCGATGGTGATGCGGTACCGCTTGGCCGGACGGCCCCACTTCGGACGAGCGTTGACGTTTTCCACCACAACGTCAGCACCACGAACCTCGGCGATAGTGTAGCTCTTGGCGCCGAACAACCACACATCCCCGACCTTCGGCGTTGCAACGGGGCCAGTACGCGGCGCCTTGGGTTGAGAAACCGTCAACTTGCAACGGAAATTGGCCCCAGGCGAGAACGTAATGTTACCGATAACACCAATCAGTCCATGCTTGTCGAGCACGTTCTTGAGCGCGGTGTTGATTTCACCACGAAGGGCATTGACCGATCCCCGGTCGATGTTCGTGACCTTGACTGCCTTCGTCGTAACCGCCATTGTGTTCCCCTGTTGAAGTTGACGTAATATAGGGTCAAGTACATAATCAGTCAAGCGGGTCAAAATTTCGTTACAAACCGGGGAGTACGAGAAACCCCGACATTTCTGCCGGGGCCCCCGTATCATTTGATCCTAATCTTTGTTTTCTTTCGTTTTGGTTTAGTAGTTGACCTTAGGCGGTCACCTCCGGGTTACGAGGCCGGCCGCGCTGGGTGGTCTCGACCTCACTAGGCTTGAGCGTCAGCCGGACACCCTTCGCCTTCTCCTTCGCGGGATCGGCGACGCGGGCCGTGATGACACCATCCTTAAAGTTGACCACGACGATTCGGGTGCCGACGCCGAGGCGGAAATCCTTGACGCGAGTGGCAACCTTCGTACGGAGCACCTGCAGGGCCTTGAACGTGGACTTGGGCTTGTTGACGGACATGTGACCTCCTGTGTGGTTTAACTGCGTATGGTCCTGCTCTCAACATGGATAAAATATACATCCATGAATCACAAATGTCAAGCGACCAAAATTTCGTTACAATTGGGGACCGAGCTCCAGGATTTGGGGAAAGAAAAATGCTCCCCGAAAGGAGCATTTTCCATTTTTGAATTTTGGTGAATACTACCGGAGCAGAGTCACCTTGGCGAACGTTTCCCAACTGGTCGCGTCCGTCTTAATGAAGTCCGCGATGAGCAGGGCGGTGCGAATGTCGAGAGTCCGCACCTGCGTATGATTGTCCTGCAACCAACGAACCGCCTCCAACTCCTGCGCGTTGCTCAGACCACGCTGGACCAGAATGTGATTCTTGAGCACCATATGCGACACCCAGGCGATAAGGTCGTCAAGAGTGTGGAGCTTCAGGTCAAGATAGATTGACCGCGACATAAGTGCCCGGAAGTGCGGCACCATCTTGTTACGGCCGTCGTCAATCATTGCCTGGAAATCCTTGTTGGTAATAAAGATCATCGCGCCTTCGAACACAAACGAAGTCGGGATATCCTCAGACTTCAACGCGGACGATTCCGAAAGCCAGGAAATCTTGCGGACGGCGGAAGTGTCGAGCGCCGCCTTGAGAACGTTCATACAATCTTCGTCCTCATAAATCGAATCGGTGTCGTCAAGCAACACGACACAATTGGCGCCGCTGTTGTGAAAGAGCAACTTGTAAAGGTTAACACCCGTCACGTTACCGCGGATGGCGGTGTACCGAATCGTATCACGATCCGCGGCAGTCTGGAGCAGGTGGTCAAGAGTGTGCGTCTTGCCCGTACCCGGAGCACCGGAGACAATGAGCGAGCGAACCATTCCGTTAATGACGCCCTGCGCGAGGCGATACATAACGGTAAACCGCTCACCGATGCGAGCGACACGTTCCGCCGGAGTTTCGTTCGTCTTGCGGAGGGCGGCAATCCGAGCCGCTTCCATAGCAAGAGCATCCGCCTTCTTCGGGCGACCGCGACCACGCTTGACCGGGAGAGTAGTGCTCATTTTTCGATTTCCTGTTTTAGAGTCTATTGTCGTAACCCCGTAATATAGACTGCTCGAGGGCGATCCACAAGTCTCCTGGCGAATTGTAATCTGTTCGTTACAATTCCCGGTTTGTAACGATTGTGTAACATTCGGCTGCTAGCACTTGTGGGCGTGCGTACCTGGCGGTATATTCCGTGCTTGTTTTTTCTGGGGCTTTCCCGAACATGTCCCGAAAGCTCCCTAAATGGTTGAAAACAAAAGCGTTAACGCTTATGCCTCATCCTTTATATTATACTTCTCGCTAAGTCTATATATACCACCATTTGGAATATCTGATATAACGTGATATGTGAGGTGAGTTAAAGCATCTTCTGAGGTGACGCATGCTTTTTGTAAGCGCTTGGGCCATATGCGTTTAGAGCCTCTCAAGTTAAGTGACTTGAGAAGCTCTAAGTTGTTGCGTGGCAACACTTTACGAATTTTGGCCCTTTCGGGGTTTGTTCGGGTTTTATTCGGTTTCTGTTCGGTTCGGTGTTTCTTCGGGTGGGTCAGGTACTTCACTAGTAAAGCTTTCCATGATTGGTGTTACAGTGGGGAACGTTAAAGTGAATTCTTCGTCATCGATGTGAACCATTGCAAGACCGGCGAGCAGTTGCATGATGTCAAGGGTCATCGGGGATGTCTCTATGAAGCTTGTAAACGTGGTATGCGAGAGCGCTATGAATGAGCGCTAGCGATAGATAGCTCTTAATATCGATGAGCGCTAAAGAGAATGGAATGGCTGTCGCCATGACGATGATGGCCGTTTCAGCCTTTGAATAGAACTTTGCACCAAGGTATACCACGAACCACACGAGAGGAGCGAGCATGAAGATCCGATAGGTGTCCACTAATTCAGCATGTCGGTATACGTGCATCATTACGTCAGCCATGGCCATGCCCATCCATAGACCCATGAGGGCTAACAGAATATACCCGATCAAACGCTCTTTAGTAGACATGCTGAATTAACTTCCTATGGTATAGGCGATGCTGAATTAACTTTACCATATATGACCGCTATATGGAAGATGCTGAATTAACTCCTCTGGAAGACCGGGGAACTCTCGCTGAATTAACTTGGGAGGATGGGTCTTCTATAGCTGCTGAATTAACTCCACGAGAGCTTGCGGTAATCTGCTTCTGCAGTGACCGCTTCCCACAATGGGTGGCCCTTTATATTATCCTGCAGTGGATCAGCGCCTGTTGAACGGCGCTGAATGAAGAAGATGACATTCCGAAGATAATCATCGGGCAAATCCTTAAGCATGGTGGGAGTTCCATGTAAGGGCGTCCATTCAACTGACCGGAATGCTGGTTCTTCAATTACCGGCTCGGGCTCAGCCTGCTTTACAGGTGCTGAATTAGAAACCTGCTGAAGTACACTTTCAATTAGAGCAGCCGTCTGCTTGTTCACTAACACGGAATCGCTCCAGTTGACGCACTCGGTCGTATGCGAGATTGATAGCAGAGGCCTTCTTGGATTCAATCACGCCAAGCTCCTCAATGATTCGTGGCGCCGGCTCCCAGTGTTGGATGTTCTCTCGGGTCCGGCGCATGTTGTTCTCACGAATCTCATGTTCGATCAATTCCTTGACAACCCGCCATTCGGCGTAAGCGTGACCAAGATCCGAATAGGCGTCTCGCATATTAGGCTACAACCTTCTTCGGTCGGCCACGGCCGCGCTTCACCTTAAACGGGTCAGCACCCTCGGCCTTGGCCAGTTCCTTCTTCAACCGCTCGGCCTGTGCAGCGTCGATCACCTCACCAAAGGAATAGAAGGTGCCCTCATAATGAAAGAGCTTCTTCAAGTGCCAGCCGCGTCCCTTTCCACGGGTGGCTGTCTTGAGCTTCTCGAGCTTCCCAGCCTTACGTGCCAGCCGTTCCGCCTTACGAACCTTCTTTTCCTCATAGGTAACCTTCTTGACAGGCTCCTTGATCTCCGGGGCGCCAAGGCACCGTTGTACACAGCGGTCACACAGGACAGCCCGTACATCGGCATTCGTACGCTTAACCTCGGTCTTACAGAAGAAGCAATTCACAGGTGTCTCCGTTTGAGTATGGTATAAAGATACACCATAAGCACCCATTTGTCAAGTGTCTTCTTTGTAACAAATGTGTGTAATACCGTTGTAAACATATATAACACATATAAGCCACGTCCCGACGAGCGACTTCGCTCGCAGACGTGTACTTGTACAAGTCTTTATAAACCTTGTAACAAGCTTATAAAAGTTTGTACATAATTTTACAAACACCCAGGGGCGTGAGCGATAACGCCTCTCGGCCGTTTAAAAGGCTTTAAAAGGCCTATACACGACATATAAGTTGCATAAGCTTAATGTGGCTAATAGCCTTGTACACATTCAAGGCATCTAAGTTTCATTTCGGTCATATCTAATGGCAGTTCAGGCTAAGTAACTTGCTTAATATTAGTTACCACTTTATAAAAGCCTTTTATAATCTAACGGGCGATATCGCTTACTCCTTCAGGAACACATACACAGTATACAACACATGGCATACACATACATGCTAGTAGTAGAGAACGAGCAACTCCGCCATCACATAGTAGAGAATGAGCAGGTTCGCTCTTTCTGCGGGAGTTATACACTTACACCTGCCAGATCATGCCAGTTAAAATACCTAAAAGCTCGATGAACGCACAAAGAGAGCTACTCAGGCGTGGCGTGGCCATAGTAGCTCTCTAACCGGGTATTTATGTTGATCAAAATCTAGATAATCAAAGATATATGTTCTTTCCTACTACTTTGATATCACTGGTATATCACACCTCAGTATACTCTAGGTGCAGTTGCATACCATCGTAGAATGGCACAGCTGGCGTTCGTAGATTATACGATATCTTACATCGTTCACAGATAAAGGTATGTACGTTTAGGTTTATCCAATATGTTTTTGGCATAGAGTTATCTGGTGTGGTGGTATATCCTACTTCATGTGTTGCTAATCTTTTAATACCACAATGGGTGACCGACGAATGTTCGGTTGGTAGGATGTGGGCTTTCATGTTATTGAATTGCTGGCAATAAAGGATGTTGAGTTCCATGCATTACATACAGATTATACAGTCGGGCACATGATTTACAGTATGTTACCGATGCACGAGTTTCATATAGTAGCCGATCAGTCTTACCAGTTGCAAGTTCTACACCTGGCATGTTTGGATCTTCGTGGTATATATCTGTTACAAATTGCCTAAAGGATGATCTGGGAATACCACAATAGGTGACGGGAGCATGGTTGGTTTCGAAGATATGAACTTTCATATAACCACCAGTTGAGACGGATGACGAAGATTCCAGTATGTTCTGCACTTCTTACATACTTCTTTTCGTACTGTTTTACTTGGATGCCTTCCCTTGTTATAAATGACCAATAATGCTGCTTGTGGTGACCGATCTTCTGTCGCGTATAAGATATGCGCGGTATCAAATTTAGCACTTTCTATACCACACAAGGTTTTGACTGTAGATGGATCACCTAGCAGATGTGTGGTTTTTTGTGATTTTATCATTTATCTCGTTCCATGAGCACAGAATACGTCTCAGTAATAGGCCCATTCTGGCCTACAATGATACTACCAACGACCACCCACCCCTCTTCGGCATGGGCATTGATTCTATTCATGAGAATGTCCCAGCTACCCGTTGGCAAAACCCGCATATACTCTTTCATAAGAAATTCCTTGTGTGTAATTTAATATTCCAAAAAGGCATGATCGGGGTATCTAAGATTCCAACTTTTTTGACATCGTTTACATAGTACGCCCTTACCAAGTTTGTTTGCTAGATTCAATTTGGTTGTTTCCATCACCATCCACGGATTGTGTGGTCCTCTGGATCGCATACCATGACTGATATTAAAATTTGTTGGATCACGACCGCACATGGTCTTTGGTGCATATTGACTGACAAGTACATGGACCGTTTTGTTTACAAACATAGATTATGTTACCTTTCGTCTATTGTTCAAGTTTCTGATTCGTTATTTGGTTGTTTCAAGAGATCATCAACCTCTTGTGTAGCTTCGGCAATGAAATTGCGATCTTGGGGCTTTTTAATTTGCTTTGCTTCAAATCGAAGTATTTCTCTTTTGTGGATGTTCTCATCTCTAATACGATTGATATAGTTAACATATTTGTCTAGTACCGTCATGATCAAAAAAATCACACCAAAGATAGGAAAAATACCACCAATTAGATATATTGGCGCATCATATTGACTGATTTTGTCCTGTGCATAGAGATATGAAACAATCGGCACGGTTGCAATTGCCGTAACAATCCACGTGATAAAGATAATTTCACCTGTTGTCATGCGTCAACTCCTTATTTACCATTTGGACCAGATCTTCGAGGACATCATTTCCATAAAATGCGTTTAAATCTTTGGAGAGTTCCACAGTCCATGTTGCTTTAAGTTTTCTTCCACGTTCAATAATAGGGAACAGTTGTCCTATTCCGGTGGAAGACACAATAGCGCACATAGATTATTCCATCGGTGTGTGGGTTTCGCCAATAGCGGGATCGATCTCATCCCACAAGTCTGTTGCATTGGAATATCCCGACTTGGCAAAAATACGACCATCCTCGAGCAAGGCATACAGAATGACACAACCACCGTCTGGATAGTCGTCTGTGACGCCGGTACCAACGGAGATCATACGAATCTTGAAATCAGTAAGCTTATGCATGTGTAGTCTTCCGTGAGTCAAGGAATTTCTGAAATACTTCGCCATCAAAGTCACGAATCATCTTGGCAACATCGTGTGTGGCTCGGCGTTGACCCAATCGATATTCATCGTGGGTTTCACTTCCATAGGCAGTATCTAACCGTTCTGCATATCGTTCAATGGAATTTGCAATTTCATTGATCAAAATTGATCGTTCAAAAGGCGTCATATTAATAGGAACTCACGATAAGAGTAATCAACACACCGATCAAAATTCCCATGCATACACCTACAATGTAATTCTTCTGTTCACTTGTCATTGTTTGAACGCTCACTTCTTAGTTTATGGTTTTCTTCACGGAGAGCTTCAATGGTACTATACCAATCGCGTGGCACTTTAGCATCCCCTGCTTTTTGTGCTAGTTCCAATGCCCGATTTAATCCTGCAATTTCTACGTCATCTTCTTTTCGGATCAACGCAGCATCAGCTTCGTGGTAGTTTCGTTCACTAGTCATTTGTTTAAGTTCATCTTCTAGATTATTAGCACGGCTACGTTGTGCCATTGCTTCTCTATGCCACCGCCACGATTGTTCTTCCCATGTATCACATGGATCGCCTGGCTCGAATGTAATCCATTTTAGATCCCCACCTGACGGCATTCGTGATTTCAACTTTTCTAATTTAGCGGCCTCGTCACGTTTTCCCTTTGCACATTTGGGATAGCCACAATGCAAATTATGCAAAGTGCAAGAAACGGTTGGATCTTCTGAACACCCATGTCCGTAATCAGTCATCAGTTTCCTCCTGTGTGAACGCGGCTTTGGCGAGGGCTGATTTTCCGTGCCGTAATTGCTCCCGTTCCATCGGCGTCAGCACCGACAGCCGCAACTCCTCCGGCGCTAGAGCCAGCACCTCGGCGGCATCCACGAACGCCGATTCCATCACGGGTGCGGCCTTCAACAGCGACTGCAACGCCGCGACCCGCACCTTCTCCGGCAACCCCGCCACCAGCTCCGGCTCCGAGAGGAGGAGGGGGAGGAGGATGGGGGCATCGTGGGCGATCAGCCAGCCGCCATTCCCGGACACATTCGCGGTTCCCAGCTTCGCCGCCAGCCGCTCTGTCAGGTCAGTCATTTACTTACCCTGCTTCAAGAGTTCGTCAATTTCTTTATTGGCCTTAGCCAAATCCTTTTCCAGTTGTGCTCGAAGTGTAATGCCAGAATTGAGAGAATCCTTCGCGCTGTTTGCGACTTTGTAGCCCAACACGGCGAAGATGGCCAATGGCCAGAGCGTCGCAGTCAGCACAAAATCGAATCCAGCATCATAACTCGACCGAACCCATCGGCCAGGCGGGTTGCTATTCGATCTTTCCCACTCGTAGTACATCCCCGGTGCAAACCGGATTGCCAAAGCAAGAGTACACACGCCGAGAAGTCCATAAATGACAAAAATCATTAGAGCGATCATTTTATATGTCCGATTGTTGAGTGGTGTAATGTTTGGTAAGTCGCAATGCTTCGTCTCGTCCTTCTCGAAATGCGGATAATGCAACTTCTCGTAGTCGAACCACCTCGGCTTCGAGGGCGGTGTTCTTTGCCTGAAGTTTCTCGACTTCATCGGCAAGGGCTTCTATCAGTTCGGGTAAAGTCATGTCATACTCCGATAGGTTGTTGAATAATAGGGGAACCATCACGTTCTACAGGCATTTCAATTTCTCTCCACCCTCCCGTATCGGAAACCCCTTTAAATTGGATCGTATTTGTTGATCCGGTATATAGAAACAATCTATTATTCGTGGTCAATAACGAAATATTTACCTTGCCCGTTCCAACATCTGTGAGAGCTATCATCTTGACGTTTGTTAGTTCAGACATTATCAATCTCTCTTAGGAGGAATGCCCATCTTCACGGCCACCAGACCCATTACTGCACTAATGGGCCAAAAAACGGCAAGCAAAACACACCACCAATTATCTAATCCATACTGGATGCGTAGACCTTCTCGGATTTGATAGGCAACGTATGTATGAACAATGGCGTATGCGATGAGCAACATCTGAATACTGGACAAGCAAAATCTCCTCATTAGTGATACACAAATCTAATGAGGAGACTTCCAAATGTCAATGTACTAAATGTATGTAACTAAATACCCATCAACTCCTTACGTAACTCAAGCATTTCATCGTCACCTAGTACCTCGTTGTAATCGTGTGGTGAGAAGGGAACATCCTCGGATTCGACCGTGATTCGACCGTTGGTTAAATATGTACAATTGTAACATATCAATTGTAGGTTATCTAATTGTAGGTTGGTTCTATCCCCATCCCGGTAGTCCAAGGTATACGGTCCCCGACCATTAGGACGGGTCTGGCTGTGTCCACAATAGGCACAGGCGTGCGTCAGGTATTTGGCACGTATCAGACGCTCTTTGAATTTCGTTCTATCGTAATTTGGGTGTTTCCCGTCCAGAATCTCTTGAATACCAAACAGTCCTTTACTCTTTAATTTACTGATGCCCTTGCCAGACGGATTCTTGTGGTCTGTGTCATACAGACCATAATCGGTGGCATATCGTTTATAGGTGCTAAAGGATACGTTTAGGTATCGGGCCGCCTCGGCATGCGATTTGGTCTGACTCTGAGCGTATTTGATATCTCTCGACAACAACGGTTTAGCCATTAATTTTTGCCGACTCAATGGTTTCTTTAATTACTTTTGCAATGCCATGACAGTCCGACTCACTATATCGCATACGACCATCGATACGTTCGGGTGGAGTCAATACAATATATTGGTTCGTTGCCATCTGGTGAGTCACATGATCTACAGCTTTCACATGTAATACATGTGTCAAGACATGTGAACCAGTTGGTGCATACGATTCTTGTAGTTCTACATCAACCTGATAATGTACGTCACCATCTATACCCGTCCATTGATCAATGATACCCATGTTCTTCATTAGTGCCTCTTTTGCTGGCTAATGCAGCAATTAGATTGTCTAACTCAACTTCAAGTGCTTGTTGCTTTAACGGATCAGTAACACCAAGGTCTGACCACGCAGCAGCACGTTCGGTTGAGTTTTTTGGTAATGCATACACCTGCAACAGCTTCGACTCAGGAAAAATATCCAGTAGTCGATATACGTTTTGTGGCGTTATCAGATCGGGCCACTCGTCATAGTCATTGTAATCTGTCATATCATTCCATCAATTGGAGTTGTTGTGCCAAGAATGAAACCTCGGTGTGTACATAATCTTCTGTACGATACTCCAAGATGTCTTCATTCTGGTGTAACACTCGTGGTGCAAGATCCAGTTTCTTCATGCAATCAAATCCAATCCACCACCGACGTTCCATTGGTACGATCCATGTATCGTGATGTTTCAAAAAATCAGCAAAACTAATGCCGCCGTGTACATCAATATACTCATAGGTCGCATCACGCTTGTTGACCATATACAGGGGATGTCGGTAATCAATGGCAACATACCCACACCAAACACCTGTTTCTTCGCTGCGTATAATACTACATGGCAAATGTGTCAATGGATCAATCCATCGAATCAAATCGGCTTCACGCTGCCACGGACCCTCTTTCCAATCTTGTTTGTTGAACAGCTGTAGCTTCTGCATGACCAATCTCCTTACAAATGAGATCAATCAGTCCAGATTCGTCAATCATATCATATCGGATATATGGAATATCATGCGTTTCTAGTAACCGAATAATTTGATTATCAATCGTGATGCTCTCGGTCAGGGAATGAATTCGACCATTCATACTGTGTGGATATGACGGATCACGATTTACAAAAATGTTTAAGTTGTTGAACTTTCTATATTGCTCAAAGACCAGATCAACAAGATGTTTTGAAGTGTTTGGGTTGTAAATTGCCGATAGAAGAAGTGGAGAATCTACGACTGCGACCTTCGTGTTATTATAGGCATTACGTGTTTTGTACAAAGTATTTGCAAATACTAAAATTTGATCTGATAGTGCAGTTTTATTACTTTCATACACAAGATCTTTTGCAACCTCAGTAACTAATTCACAATCTACATGTAATCTTTTTAGATTAACAAATAGCGCAGCTGCTGCCACCGATTTACCAGAACTAGGACCACCCAACATATTTACACAAATTCTATCGGTCATTTAGTCCTCTTTTATTGTTCCAATATGCCTTTAAAGCTATACTAATTTTTTCTCTTCGTTCGTCCGAAAATGACTTTCCTGTATTAGATTGTCTGATTTTGTCGGCTATTAATTGATTTTGTTCTTTAGATCTACTCGACCACATCCGTTTAGAAGAATCAGAGATATTAGATTTGTGTGAATCAGAAAACACTTTAGTTTTTGCTGATTCAGACATACGATGTCTAGTTTCTTTGCTAAATTCTCGTCCCTTTTGTGATTGGCTCATCTTTTGTTTTTGTATGTTAGACTTTGGTTTACCTTTATGTACCTTGGAAATCAATTCTTTAGCTCTATCTGATTGCTTACTTCCAAGTCTAGTAGAAACCTGCAAACATTCATTAATGCAATGTGATGATCCATAGTATACATTTAATAGACGTTGCTCTTCGTGTTGTATAGATATTGCGTCGCTAAAATTTGAAGAAATAATTTCAAACAAAAAATCATCGTCTCCGTATGTATCATACAACAATTGAAGTCCAGAATTATGATGCGTGCCATGTTTCATTAATCTAAGATGTGCGTCCCATCGACGTTTAATAGATGTACTGGACGATCCTATATAAAACTTACCAGTAGACTTGGATGTAATTTTATACACACCAATCAATTTATTGACCATTATGATAATCCTTCAAATAATCCAGAGATGAATTCACATACAATCGACAGATATTCTAGCACGGTATCTAGTTTGTTGGATAACATTATCGAACCCTAGCTTTATTTTGTTCTGCCATTCGTGCCGTACGTCGAACATTCACTTCCATTTCACGCATCTTTCGTTCCATCAACGCAAGTCGTTTGTTTACATTATGTAATTCGACTTGGAGTTTTTCAATGTGTTCATTACGTTCGTCCATGTTTGCTCTTCCGCGTATTTGGTAGATTGTTTACGTTGTTCATCGGTCATCAATATAGTAATGATTCGAAGTCGTGGTAGTACATCTACCAGACGATAGCCAGCACGTTCTAATCGAAGACACATGGAAAACATACGTTCACCATCGGGGACATACAATACAGTTTCATCCATCGACCAACTCATGTAACTTCCATGCCCGAATACTGTGGTGGAATGGATCGCCCTCAATGGACATAACCTGTCGAATCATTTCGTGAGTTAGTTCACGTACTTCCTTTTGAGCACCGCCGACACCACGAAGTTTACAAAAATGTACAAAACTACGAAAATTGAATTGTACATCTGCTGTGAGTTGTGTGGCATACGGATTGAAGAATCGGGCACTTTCCTTGGCTCGTTTGGCATCAAATCCATACTTTGACTGTAACTCGTCAACCGCCGCAGAATACAAACTAAACGAAGTCTTGGTATGTTCGGCCAGCTTGTCTTGCCATTCTTGTGGCCAATCTTCGGGAATATACGCCGATGGATTGGCGAGCTCACGATATCGTGCCGACTCACCATTGACGGACACAGCAATACGATGCTTGATAATGTGAATGTGAGTGGCAATGTCCGTTCGTACTAGGAAGTGCAATGCCGATTTTTCAAATGGCGTTTCGTGAGACTTACCATCAGATCCCTTAACCAGAAATTCCAATAGCTTTGGAATACGTGCAATCTTTTCATCCGTTAAATCACGATGGGTGCTTGTCCATGCACTCAATGCATGCTCCAAGTCACCCCCGTAAGTTCCTACCAATTCAACTGTATTTTTCATAAGACCTTTGGTTGTTGAGGTAAACACAAAATATACTCAACTGTAAAACGTTTGGCAATAGTTACTTCTTCTTTTTACGACTCTTTGCTGATTCGATTTTTAGCATCTTACTTAGATTGACCGATTCATCGGGTCTAAAGTGATACGAATCTGTTTCATCAGGATTATTCAAACTGTTGTAGTATGCATCTTCCTCTGGATCGTTGCTCTTAGGCAATGGCTTGCCTCGTGAGGAATGTGATGTTTCTGGTTCGGCATAGGGGCTAAACGGATCATTGGGGTCCGACGCCAACTTGCTCGTACCCATATCCATAGGATCAGATCCCCACTTTCGTGCGTCACGGTCGGTTTGATCAGTGCCAGCTGGATTGCTCATTTTAGACAACCGAGCAGTTGCCCATTGAATAATCTTGGTAAGTGTTTCTGGTGAACTTAACTTATCTGCTGGATCATCTTCAAATCCAAAATCCGTAGCAGGCTTGCCCTGTGCAGGAGTTGCCTTGATGCCATTGGGTGGTTCATTACGTGCAGTATTCTTAAGCGATTGACCTTGTGCTGGTTCTTCGTATGCTGCATCACCTTCGTCGTCGGTGGAGATATATCGATTACGTGCATAATCCTCGTAATCTTCTTCGTCTTCACTATCCACCTTTGGATCAATCGGAACAAGTTTGCCGTTTTGATTTTTATGGGTAACTTTGCCGTCCTTACCATATCGACCAAATGACAAATAATCCAAGCCCATACGCTTGGCTTCTTCACCAGCGTCGGCCTCGGTTAGCATCTGTGCTAGAGAGATACGCTTAGAGGGCATAGAAGTACACATGTCCTAGACGGTATTCTACCATCTTTCGAGTGTTAGAAGTCTTTACGTTATTGATGAAATACAAGACCAGTTCATTGACTGGTACATCGATCATTTCTGATACGGTATTAATCTGAATTCTCTTTTCCATGACCGGATCAAAGGTGCTACCAATACGTTCACGTTGGACAAATTCAGCCATCATTTCCTTACGACATTCTTCAAGCTTTTTTTCAATCTTTGGAGCGGCCTTACGAGCTTCATCAAGAATCTTTGTGTATTCTTCCTTGACAAGCTTCTGTAGGGTGCTACGAGTAATTTTAGACTCTGTGTTTACAAGAGTTTCAGACACCACGGGCTTATCAAAGGTATCTTCGGTTAACCCAAACATACGCTCTGTATGACGTACCATGCGATCATACGTCGATTTATCTGTACCGAGTGGTTGCTGACCTACAATACCAAGCATCCGAATCATATTACATTCTCTGGTAAAAGTGTACTGTATATAACTAGTTTGGCAGGAGCCACAACAATATAAACTTCTAGGTTATGGGTAGTTGGACCACGTTTTTTATGGCTTTGGGGTTCCATATACACCCAGAGGCAACATCCCACGGATAATACCAATCCGTAAATCGCATAGAACTCTGGTATATAGGAATCTCTATGCCGTCGTATTTTGCACTCACCTCAGTCCAATCTATAGACTTAAGACCGTACTGATTTTGTTTTTTGTATTGACGTTCAAACTTTTTCATTTTTTCAATGGTGTCCAATACAAGAACATTCGAATAATCTATCTCGACAGAGTATAGATTGTTTCCCTTCCATCCGGGCATTTCATACGAAGTCCAATCCACCCACGATGATCCAATACCATACCACAGACCCTCTGGCTTGCCAGCAACACCCATTCGTTGTGGAACACCACCAGAAGGAAAGTTAAGAGCAGTTAACGGCTTCTCGGTCATGATAACATTACGATGCTGTTTTGCAACGGCACGTAGTTCATCAAATGACGGATCTGGTTTGGTATCGGCCTGATTCACAGCAATCTTTGTTGTTGCTACTGACGCTTTCTTAGCTGTCTTAGTTCGCCGGCGTTGTGGGCGATCCGTTCGTGGGGTTGGGTCAGCAACAGGATCAGACCCACCAATTTTTACAAGTTTGTTATCAACACTTTTGTGCGTGATCTTGCCAGAGCTGTCCTTATATCGGCCCCATCCAGCATGCGTCAGCCCCATCTTCTTTGCTTCTTCAGATGCGGTTGATTCATTCGTAATGGATTCTACCAAGGTGCCTAGCTTAATCATAAATATTTACAAAGATGACAACATTGAGATTAATTCCTTTTGAGGGAAGCAATCAAACTTATCGGGTCTAACCGATGTGTGGGTCCAAATGCCCGGTGCGCCTTGTAGTGCATCTGGACAGATGTCAAATATACGAGATCCCTTGAAGGCCGATGGGATGTTCCATTTGTCACATAGGTATCTCAGCAATTCTGCAGTATTGTCTAGTTGAGCAGTGGTGTATCTCTGATAGTATTTGTATCCCTTATAGGGGACTTCCAATTCTACTACCTCTGCGTCGGGAACGATGCCACCCGCATAGTTTTTGAAGCCCTTACTTGTTTTGGTTAGGTAACCCCAATTACAAATTTCAATCCCAATGCTTTGTCGGTTCAATTCCTTGTTTGACCAGGCAGTAGGACCACCCGCCTTAAGATGCTTTGCTGCCAATCCAAGATGCCACCCCCACTTTGCACTACCAAAGGCTTGTACAATATCACCATCCTTCCATTGCGGTCCTGTGGTGCCGCCTATGACAAATGATGTAGCAACAGTTTCCGGTGTACTTTCCCACCACTTAATTACACCATACGGATTTGGCGACGATGCAGTATGATGAATGTATATCTGCCGTTTTGGAGATGATTCATTAATGTAGTTTGTTGTCGCAAACGGTACTGTTTTGATTTTTTCTATAACGCTCATATTCTTCTCTTGGTTGTTGGCGTGTCGTTTGCATTGCGGTTATATCCAACCTTTAGTCCGCCGGCACGACTACCATATGGCTGCCACAATGCAGGCCAATGTTTTAAATCTGGTGTACCTTCTACGGTTTTAGATATAAATTCACCGTCTGCATATTCTTGGTGATTGTGTAACAGAGTAGGAAACCCATTTGATGTACGTAGTGCTGCGCCAAAGGTCATGAGAGAATAAAACGCCATAGCGTTAACATCGGGCCTCATCATGTTTTTATAGTTGTATTCGCCCATGACATCCAACATAATCTGTTGATCGCCTCGCTTTATTAACGAGTGAAGTTTACTCCACGCAGCTTGCATATCTGGGTGGTTTTGAATTGATCCAAGATCAGCGGCGGGTACTTCACCATTTTTGCTCTTTGGGTGGGCTCTCTTTATTTTTCTGGTAATAAGCGTCATCTCAATGCCCAGTGTACGAATTTGTTCTAGTATTTCAGGCTCAAAGGCATCTGACACCCCCGAGAGAGTAGCCATCTTTTGAAATGTACCTTGGTCATGAATAATGGTACCATTGACACCAAGTTCATAGCCGGATCGGCCCGCTCTACCATCAAGAATATCACGCATTTGTTCATCGGGATGATACAAACATACCTTGGCAGCTTCACTGGGCATACCATAACTTCTATTTGAATTCTTTCCATACTTCACACTAATGGTTTCTATTTTTTCTATCTGTGAGCCATTTCTGTTAACAACAATTTTGTCACCAGATGGGAAGTTACCCGCCGATGGTAGATAGACTTCCTCGCCCGCAGCAATTTCTGTATCATATAGTGCTTGTTCTGCCATATTTTTCATAATCGCTGACGCAACTTCTTTGTCTGCAACGTGCATGTCATGCGTCAATTTTTCATATATACGGCCGACGAGTTCTGCACGTTCTTTAGGCGGCATACCCTCAAACGCAATAGAAAGAGTTTCCATATGTTTACGATATTGTCGCAAAGCAGTTGCCACACCAGCATAACCTCTGGGATCATCGGGCATCTGGCCTGCTGTTTCTGCAAAAGATTCTAATGCTTTAATAGTGTTCGTTACACTCTTGTTGGATTGTACAGAATGTGCAAAATATTCATTTGCATTTTTACCACCAGACCGTAGTAGATTTCCATCTGGGGCTGTTGGTCCGAATACGCTTTTGAAATTTTCTGTCAAATCATTCAAAATAGGATTTGTAGAGAATATTTTTGCTACCGTTGGGTCGGTGTATTTGTGTATTCTACCATAATTTGGCTTGCTCTGGCCGGCCAACTGGTATCGTACGTTTTTCTTTTTGCTTGTCGATTTAATTACATCAATGCCTTCTGATTCTAGCATATACAAAAAGTATTGTGCTTCTTTACTTAGTGTATTACCAAATACCTTGTATAACTCGCCCATACTAGTAAAGTGATTTGCATAAATCTTTTTATCACCAACGGTAATAGAGAAATTAGCCACAAAGTTTTCTAACTTTGCTTTACGGCGCTTGCCCTTTGGCATCTTAGATATAGCATCTAATTCACCGTAAAACTTATTAAATTCTGGCTCCAATTCTGACTGAATGGCCTTTAAGTTAGGCGACCGTTCAAACTTAGAGATGGAATCATCACGACGTTTAGACAACGCAACAGAAAATTGATGAGTGTCATATCCAAGCGGTGCTTTAATTTTCTTTCTAACCGCTGTTTTTTCCGGCCCGCCTAATTTTTGAGTTGGTTCGCCGGGACTTTTTGGAGTAGATTTTTCTGGTGTGTCTGCTGAAGTAGTCTTTTGTGCTGCCTTTTCTTTTTCTGCCACGGGTACAATTTTATCATCTTCTGCTTTGTGTGTGGTCTCGCCGCCCTTTTTTGTACTATAATAAGGACCGGCAAGCCAAAATAAACCCATCTCCAATGCTTTTTGGTGGGCCTTAGATGCAGGACGGTTGGACAACTTTTCAAAGAATAGTTCTTCTGCTAGATTAGCATATGTACTCATCAAATTCCTCGCATAATAAAACACCCCTCTAATCACATAAATAGTGGTTAGAGGGGTGTTTATGTCCATCTAGGGACATTTATGCGTTATGGAATACCCCGAAGAGCGACAATACCAGATGTGGTAGTTGAAAATCTCAAGGTTCCAGTACCATCAGCAGTAATAATTCCCAATGATGGTGTGGCTGGATTGGACGTAACGGTGGTATATCGGCCGGGACGGACACCTCGGACAACATAATTGCCAGCAGCAGAGGTATGCAATACAGCTACAGGCCACCCATTTGAGTTTATAAATCCAGTAGTACGTACTACTCCATTATCACTTGTTGCTTTTACACGTATCGCACCCGGACGAACTGTTGTAAAATATGGTCGCAATCCATGTGTTCTTGATCCGGTAGTCACTATTCCATTAGTGATGGGGAATAATTGTGCGCCATCGTCCGCTGTAGGGAATGCTACGGTATATTGTTGCCATGATGATACATTGCCTAGGGTAAGATCAGCATACAATGCATCGACGCCACTTCCAATATGTTCTAACATGGCAGTTCTAATATTTAACTGTGCTGCACGAGAGGCAATAGCAACTAGTGAGGCATCACTTACACCAGCATATCTATGATAGCTTAATTCCTTTACATAAGTTGATGCACCGGGAACTGCCAGAATACCATTTAACCATGTTATTGCTACTGACATATTCATAGTCGATGGTGTAATAAATTCTGGTGTAAATCCTGCTGCCGCCAGGCGTGATCCCGCAGCAACAATGGCATTACCCATTTGTGTTGCGGTCCATCCTGTGCCGTTATCAGGTTCCAAAACTACTTCAACAGCATCTGGCACCCAACCATACTTGGACTGAATGTGCTGGAATGTTACCAGCAACAACTCGGCGTACTCTTGTGGGGATTGTGGGTGGAACTGGTTACCGCCGAAGTTGACATATGTGAGCGTCACCTTCAATCCCGGAACTCGTGCCCGCATCGGTGTTACGTTGCCATCGATTTGACTGTCTAACTTGGCAAAGTGAAAGCCGGCCGGATTGGCAGTGAGAGGATCTGCGTTGTCATTCGTCGGGGTATATCTCTTGGCCCGCCATTCGTCACGCGTGATTCTGCCTGCCATCCACTCGGACCAGTAATCTATTGAATTTTCAGTTCCGCTGTTGACTTCAATACGAAGTCGGGTCAACCCAATAGCCGCTGCGGAGTCCAGTACCGATTCACGCCAGCCAGCGAAGCCCGGAGAGTCATGTCCATTTTGTGCTGACGCCTCCCACCCGGAGATGGTCTGGAATCGTACCAACGTATCCAATGTAATTGTTGCTACAGTTGGAGTTGCCGGTGGCTCCGTAGGAGGTACGACAACGCCTGCTGCGCCTGGTAACACTATCGTACGACCAGCAATAGTGACAGTGACCTGTTGGCCAGTTGTGATTTGTGGCACTAGTGGTGTCTGTCCATTACATTGAAATACAGTAACTACTACATCGGTTGCTTGACCTGACATAGTTACAGATACGGCATGTGAACTCAAAAGACCACCAGCGCCAAGAGCCACAGTTTCATTGGCCAACGTTGCTGTTGGATGATTCACTGTAACATGGCATCGTTGATCGCCTGCCGGATTGCTTAGTATGAAGGTATTACCGTTAATTGTGGCAGGATTTTTACTGTGCCAACGCCATACTTTTGCAGCTGTAGCTACTTTTGCGGTTGCACGATCTACAACTACAATAATATCTTGTGTTGGAAAGTATGCTACTTCACGAGTGTAGTCATCAACAAATCTTGTATTGTTCCATTGATTTTGATAGCCATACGTGTTTTTTGCTTGACCACCAAATCGTACAAGAGTATCAGAGAATATCGGTCCACTGAAAACGCCTGTGTTTCCACCATATAGCTGTTGGCCGACTCCGCCTACTGTTAATGTATTGTAGTTAGAACTTGCCGTTTCTACTCCACTTGCGGAGTAAATGTTGGCATTTGCAGAAATCCAGAAACCACCCTTCCAAATCATCAAGCCATTGGCTTCACGAGCACCACCATCAGCAACTGGGCCAGAAGTGAATGCTAGTAGGGTTGCATTTGGATCAGTCCAATTTTGACGATATACTACGTGGCCCGGTCCAAGTGCCGCAAATCCCTTTGGAAGTGCCGTTGGCAAAACTGAGGAATCTGGTGTATATCGGAGTAACTCATCTGCTAGTGTTGCTGTTGCATTAAATTCACTTACTGGTACTTGGCCGATAGCATCAAGCCATGCAAATACATTTGCACGAAGTGCAGATGACGCACCGGATGATGCTAGTGGATACAGTGCTGACAATCTATCATACGTAAATAATGCGCCATCGCTACTACGAGGCTGCATTCCAAATGGCACCTTGAAGCGATTTCCCGGCGTTGTTGAATGTAAACGCCAAGCTAGGCTTTGTGCCAGGAAAGGATGTGGTGTTGGCTTTCCTGCCGTAAAGAATGCGTCGGTAAATGCACCAAGGCGCCATGCGCTATCATAGCCCGTGCCATCTGCCCATGCGCCACCGGCACCTTCACCAGCAAAGAATGTAGCTACTTGGCCGTTCCATCTAGACAACACAAGATTTGTGTGAAATTTTGCACGATCTGCACCGCTAACAGTGCCCGTGCCTGTATCATCACCGTGTGCAGCCAGTGCTGCAGGGCCAGTCATCATGAAGCCCCAGTAATAATTGATAGCTGGATTGTTCGTGCCGTGTGCATTAAGTCTTGCTGGATTGCTCTCAGGCCAGACCCAATCAGCACGATTCATCAGCCAGGTGGCCGCCTGACGACGTTGTGCAACAGTAAGTCCGTTGTAACACCAATCTAGTCCCATAGTAACAAGCGGCAAGTTGAATCTTACACCATAACCAGAATCACCAGTAAGGTTGTTTGCCTCTGTAGCATATGCTGTAAGAATTACGCCTACTCG